>Ga0209173_100050_pt1 | contig 178374 bp, 124 predicted proteins | sample SynthPrep_16_END_FD_187206 | JGI IMG/M metagenome (GOLD analysis project Ga0209173, IMG submission 187206) | Synthetic microbial communities from Ohio, USA - SynthPrep_16_END_DS12_MetaG (SPAdes) (version 2) | ecosystem: Engineered > Bioreactor > Aerobic > Activated sludge | place: USA: Ohio...
TCTTGACGACCATAGAGCATTGGAACCACCTGATCCCATCCCGAACTCAGCAGTGAAACGATGCATCGCCGATGGTAGTGTGGGGTTTCCCCATGTGAGAGTAGGTCATCGTCAAGATTAAATTCCAGAACCCCTGATTGCTTATGCAGTCAGGGGTTTTGTTTTGGGCGGTCGGAAAACGGGGAGAGAGCTGTTGGCCGTAAAAAGATCCAGCCTGGTTAAAAGCCTTGCTCCCTGATCAACTCAATCAGTGCCCTTAACCCGGCCGGCACATGGCGCCTACCTGGGTAATAGAGGCGCAAGCAGTCAAAAGACGGCGTCCATTCCTCTAGTACGCGCACTAACGTCCCGTTCGCTAAATCGGCAGCGGCATTCCATTCCGTAAGATAGGTCAAGCCTAGTCCCGCCCTGGCAGCCTCAAGCATCAGAGTCGGATTATCCAGGGTCAAAATCCCTTGCACCTCTACAGCAAGCGCTTCGCCATGTCGCTCAAACTCCCAGTGATAGATCGCACCGCTGGGCATTCGGCTGCGAATACACTGATGGTCCCGCAGATCCATGGGGCTGACGGGAACTGGGTTGAAAGCAAAATACTCCGGGCTGCCCAATACCGCAAAACGCTGGGCCGGACTGATATCGACTGCGATCATGTCTTGAGGAACCGTATCCCCGAGCCGAATCCCCGCATCAAACCCCTGCGCGACGATATCCACCAGCCGCCCCTCAGTGACGATATCCAATTTCATCCGTGGATAACGTCGCAGGTACTCCAGCAGCAACGGCATCACCTGCTTTGCCGCCCCCGCCGAGGTATTCAGGCGCAAGGTACCGCTGGGTTCCGCGCTGCGATTTCCTGCCTGTTCCAAGGCCGTGCGAATGCTCAACAGTGCAGGGGTAATGGTTTCGACAAACTCCGCGCCCACTTCAGATAACGACACGCTGCGCGTGGTGCGATTGAACAGCCTCACCCCCATCCGCGCTTCAAGCCCTGCGATGGAGTGGCTCAACGCCGATGTCGACACATTCAACTCGGTTGCCGCTGCACGAAAACTGCGATGCCGAGCCACTGCCAGCACCGCTTCCAACTCATTCAGCCCGGATGTATTCATTGTCCTGAATCGCTCATCAACTCATGCCAATTTGTACGGCTTATCAGCTTAATCATAGTGACTTACCGTAGGCCGCACTAGCTCAGCGTCCCGGAGGACCTATGCAATACATCAACCAGATTTACATCAACGGCGCCTTTGTGACGCCCCATGGCGAAGAGCTTTTTGACCTGTTCAACCCTGCAACAGGCCAGCGTATCGGCCAGGTTCGATTGGCAAATGAACAAGACGCCCTGGATGCCATCGCTGCCGCCAAGGGAGCTTTTACCGAGTTCTCCCACAGCTCTAAAGATGTGCGCATCGACTATCTCAAACGCCTTCACGCCGCAGTTGAATCCATTGAAGACGCACTTAACGACGCGATTATCGAGGAGTACGGCGCCCCAATATCCCGTGCGCGGTGGATGGCCAGGCATGCAGCCAGCGTCCTGCAAGATGCCGCTTCAGTACTGGAGAACTACAACTTCTCCCGACGCATTGGCATCGCCGAGGTGGTCATGCAGCCGCTGGGTGTGGCCGGCTTGATCACACCCTGGAACAGCAACGCCGGTTTTATCTGCGGCAAGCTCGCTGCGGCGTTGGCCGCCGGCTGTACCGCCGTGATCAAACCCAGTGAAATGAGCGCAATCCAGACCTCGCTAGTCACCCGCGCGCTTCATGAAGCTGGCTTGCCTCCCGGTGTATTCAACATCGTCACTGGCCGTGGCGAAACCGTAGGCGCCGTGTTGAGCGCCCATCCCGACATCGCAAAAGTGTCCTTCACCGGTTCAACCGCTGTCGGCAAAACAATCCTGCGGACCGGCGCCGAGACCCTGAAGCGCGTGACCCTAGAGCTGGGCGGCAAATCACCGGTGCTGATTCTCGATGATGCGGACCTCAAGACGGCCGTGCCCATGGCCCTTCAGGCCGGTTTCATGAACAGCGGCCAGGCCTGCATCGCCGGCACTCGAATCTTGGTACCCGAAAGTCGTTTGGAAGAAATCGAAGCGCTGATGATCGACGAGGTGGGCAACGTGCAAGCCGGCGACCCTCGTGACCCAGCCACTGCGGTCGGCCCCATGGTCAGCCAAAAACAGTGGGAGCGCGTACAGCGCTACATTCAGATCGGAATCGAGGAGGGCGCCCACCTATTGGCAGGAGGTCGCGGTTTGCCTGAGGGCATCAAAGCCGGGTGGTTCGTAAGACCAACCGTATTCAGCCGGGTGACCAACCAAATGGCCATCGCCCGCGAGGAGATTTTCGGCCCAGTGCTCTCGATCATTACCTACGCAACCGAGGAAGAGGCCCTGACCATCGCCAACGACACACGCTACGGCCTCCAGGCATACATCCTGTCTTCAAATCCCGAACGCGCCCGCAGGCTGGCCAGCTGTATAGACGCTGGCCGAGTGCTGATCAATACCCTGGCCCATGAACCTCTAGCGCCGTTTGGTGGCTTCAAGCAATCGGGTATCGGCCGCGAGTACGGCACATTCGGCCTCGAAGCCTTCCTGGAGCCCAAGTCGATCCTGAGCTGATCGTCAGCATAAAAACGCATGAATAAGGTCAACGGCTCAAACCAAAGTGCATGAACAGGCTCCATTAGCACACCGTTCAGGGAAATCGATGCAAAGTGTTTCTGCATTTTTGGTATGGTGCAGCACATTTTCACAAGGACTGATTTTTCCTCCGCAGGAAGCGGCGTCGACCTTATTCAACGAGATGCTGTAGAAATGCCTGAACCAATACCGATCAAGGATCACGAAAAAGAAAACCGCCTGGTCAACAAGCGGCTGCTGGCCTGCGCGCTACTGGTAATCGGCATTACCTGCGCCCTGGTAGGTCGGATGTACTTTCTGCAGGTGGTGCAGTACGACTACCACTCCACCATTTCCGAAAACAATCGCGTCCACGTCCTGCCGATCACACCGACCCGCGGCCTGATCTATGACCGCAACGGCGTAGTACTTGCCGACAACCGTCCCAGCTACAACCTGACCATCACCCGCGAGCGCACCACCGATCTCAAAGGAGAGCTGGACGCTATCGTCAGCCTCCTGCATTTGCCCGCCGAGGATCGCGGCGTATTTGATAAGGCGCTCAAGCAAGCCCGTCATCCCTTCGTGCCCGTCACCCTGTTCTACGAGCTGACCGAAGAGCAGATCGCCGTGCTGGCCGTCAACGAATTCCGCCTGCCAGGCGTGGATGTCGAGCCGCAATTCGTCCGCCATTATCCGCTGGGTGCGCACTTTGCCCACTCCATTGGCTACGTAGGCCGGATCAACGAAAAAGAATCCAAAGCCCTCGACTCAGTGGAGTACCGGGGCACGCAGTCCATTGGTAAAACCGGGATCGAGCGTTTCTACGAGTCCGAGTTGCATGGCCATGTCGGCTATGAAGAAGTTGAAACCAACGCCCAGGGCCGCGTCCTGCGGGTGCTCAAGCACACCGACCCGATCCCCGGCAAAAACATCGTGCTGAGCCTGGACGTCAAACTCCAGGAAGCCGCCGAAGAAGCCCTCGGCGACCGCCGTGGTTCGGTGGTTGCTCTCGACCCGGCAACCGGCGAAGTGCTGGCGATGGTCAGCAAGCCAAGCTTCGACCCGAACCTGTTTGTCACCGGCATCAGCTTCAAGGAATACGCCGCGCTGCACGACTCCCTCGACCGTCCGCTGTTCAACCGCGTGCTGCGCGGGCTCTACGCGCCGGGTTCGACGATCAAGCCGGAAGTCGCCATCGCTGGCCTCGACAGCGGCGTGGTTACCGCCCAGACCCGGGTGTTCGACCCGGGCTATTACCAACTCCCGGATTTCGACCACAAATACCGCAACTGGAACCACAGCGGTGATGGTTGGGTGGACATGGACGCAGCGATCATGCGCTCCAACGACACCTACTTCTACGACCTGGCCCACAAGCTGGGTATCGACCGCCTGCACGACTACCTGGCCGAGTTCGGCCTTGGCCAGAAAGTCTCCCTCGACATGTTCGAAGAGTCAGCCGGCCTGATGCCGTCCCAAGCCTGGAAGCGCGCTACCCGGCGCCAGCCGTGGTTCCCGGGTGAAACCGTGATCCTCGGCATCGGCCAGGGTTACATGCAGGTCACCCCGTTGCAGCTGGCCCAGGCCACTGCGCTGATCGCCAACAAGGGCGTGTGGAACCGACCGCACCTGGCCAAGACCATCAATGGCGTGCCGCCGGTGGATGAAAACCCGATGCCCAACGTGGTGCTCAAAGACCCGCGCGACTGGGAGCAGGTCAACCACGGCATGCAATTGGTAATGCACGATCCACGCGGTATCGCCCGGGCGGCTGCAGCCGGTGCGCAGTACCGGATTGCTGGCAAGTCTGGTACTGCGCAGGTAGTGGCGATCAAGCAGGGCGAGCGTTACAACCGTCTCAAGACCCTGGAGCGCAACCGCGACAACGCCTTGTTCGTCGGCTTTGCCCCGGCGGAGCACCCGCGGATCGTGATTTCGGTGATGATCGAAAACGGCGAGGCCGGTGGCCGAGTGGCGGGGCCGGTGGTGCGCCAGATCATGGACGCCTGGCTGCTCGATCAGGAAGGTCACTTGAAGCCGCAATACGCGACCCCTGCCAAGGCGCCGGGTGATCCCCACGTCTAAAGCCACAAATACACACAGGTGATTGCCCTTACTCCTACATTCGTCTAAATTGCGATTCGTTCTCATTAGCGCTAATCGCCATCATGCCCGAATCGATCCGCCACGCTCACCAGCCTGTTGCCACGCTTTACGGTGCCCATCACCGCTGGCTGGTGGGTTGGTTGCGTGCGCGGCTGGGGTGTTCGCATCAGGCGGCTGACCTGGCACAGGACACCTTCATTCGCCTGCTATTGGCCGACCGGGCCAAACCTCTGGCCGCCGACCTGAAGGAGCCGCGGCACTTCCTGGTGACCATCGCCAGGCGCGTGATGATTGACAGCTACCGTCGCAAGGCCCTTGAGCAGGCTTATCTCCAGGCTTTGGCCGAACAGCCCTTGGCCTACGCCCTGTCACCCGAAGAGCGCCTGCTGATCATCGAAACCCTGCAGCGCCTCGATGCGATGCTCGACGGTCTCGGGCGCAAGGTGAAACGCGCGTTCCTGCTCTCGCAGTTGCAGGGCATGCCTTACAAGGAAATCGCTGAGCAGCTACAGGTCTCGGTCAGCTCGGTGACCAAATACATCGCCAAGGCCACCGAGCATTGCCTGCTTGAAGCGCTGGACCAATGACCCTTGACCCGCAACGCCAGGCGCTGAGTGCCGCAGCCCAATGGGTTGCACGCCTGGCGGAGGTGCCCGGTGATCGCCAGCTTCAGCAGGACTGGAACACGTGGCGCGAAGAATCCCCGTTGAACCAGTGGGCCTGGCAGCGTGTGGAGATGCTCCAGGGCCAACTCCAGTGCCTGCCGGGATCCCTGGCCGTCAATGTGCTGGACAAGGCCGCCGATCATTCCCGGCACCTGGGGCGACGCGGCTTGCTCAAGGGCCTGGTGATCGGTGCCGGGGTGAGCGCCATGGGCTGGACCGGCTATCGCCAGGCACCGATATGGATGGCCGATCAGCGCACCACCACCGGCGAACGTCACACTGTCACCCTCGAGGATGGCACCCGGCTGTCGCTCAATACGGCCAGCGCCGTAGATGTGCGCTACGGCCCGGACCAGCGGCTGCTGATCCTGCGCGCCGGTGAGATCCTGATCGAGACCGCCAAGGATGCACGCCCTTTCATGGTACGCAGCGCCCACGGCGAGATGCGCGCGCTGGGCACACGTTTCACCGTGCGCCAGTTCGACGGCTACACCGCCATGAGCGTCCTGCAACACGCCGTGGCCGTGCGCCCGGGTGATGAGCTGGCAGAGACGGTGATCACCACCGGCAACGCCGTGACCTTCGATACCAGCCGCCTGCTGACGCTGCGCGCCATTGAGCCCGGCGAGGGCGAATGGGCGGCGGGGCGCCTGGTGGTGGACAACTGGCGGCTGGATCGCCTGCTCGAAGAGTTGCAGCGCTATCGGCCAGGTTACCTGGGGTGTGCTGCCGAGGTCGGCCACCTGCGGGTCTCCGGCGCCTATTCCCTGGATGACCTGGACCTGACCCTCACCGCACTGACCCGTGCGCTACCGGTACGGCGCATCTCCCGCACCGATTACTGGACCCAAATTGTCGCGCGCGGATAAAAACGCAAAATATTTATCCGCCGCCGTTGTCGATTTGCCGCGCCTCGCTCGACTCCTCCTGCAATACCTCTTCATTTCTTTCGGTCACCAGGAGTCAGTAATGCGCGCAGGGCAAACTTCAGTCGCCAATCCACCGCTTCGATCATTTCGCAAAAAGCCCCTGCAGGTGGCGTTGTTCGGCGTGTCGTTGATGGTGCAATACAGCCTTCTGGGCCCGTTGCTGTCCCCAGGCTCCAGCGCTGTGGCGGCCAGCCCGCAAAAGACCTTCAGCATCGCGCCCGGCCCGTTGGGGTCGGTACTGAGCCGCTTTGCCAGTGACGCCGGCGTCGTCTTGTCTTTTGACTCGGGCCTGACCGCGGGCAAGCAGAGCCAGGGCCTCACCGGCACCTACAGTGTCGAGCAGGGTTTCGCGCGTTTGTTGGCGGGCAGCGCCCTGAGCGTGGCGGCCAATGGTGATGGCAGCTACGGCCTGATCCCGCAATCCAGCGGCGCCTTGACCCTGGGCGCCACCAGCATCAATGCCGAAGGGCTGAGCCTGGCCACCGAAAACACCGGCTCCTACACCACCGGCGCCACCAGTACCGCGACCAAGCTACCGTTGTCGCTGCGGGAAACGCCGCAATCGGTCAGCGTCGTCACCCGCCAGTTGATGGACGACCAACACCTGTCGACCCTCAACGAAGTGCTGGCCTTCACCCCCGGCATCAGCAGCAACCACCGCGACAGCGAGCGTTACTCGTTCTATTCCCGGGGCTTTGAAATCCAGAATTTCCAGTACGACGGTATTCCGTCGCAGGTGGCCAACGAGTCCCAGCAATACACCGGCGCGATCTCCGACATGGCGATCTACGACCGCGTCGAAGTGGTGCGCGGCGCCACCGGGCTGATGAGCGGCGCCGGCACTCCATCGGCCACCATCAACCTGGTGCGCAAGCGCCCGACCAAGGACTTCCAGGCCTACGTTTCCGGCGAAGCCGGGGCGTGGGACCGTTACCGTTCCGAAGTCGATGTGTCCGGCCCGTTGACCGAAACCGGCAACATGCGCGGACGTTTCGTCGCGGCTTATCAAAAACAGAATTCGTTCATCGACTGGTATAAGCAGGACAAGCGCGTGATGTATGGCGCCCTGGACATCGACCTGAACGAAAACACCACGCTGCGCACCAGCCTCGACTACCAGAACAACGACGCCAATGGCAGCACCTACGGCCATATCCCGCTGTTCTACAACAATGGCACCCAGACCCACTTCTCCCGCTCCTTCAACCCGGCCTCGCGCTCCAGCTACATGGACAACACCAGCTACACCTTCACGACGATGCTCGATCACAAGCTGGATGACGACTGGAGCCTCAAGACTGCCTACAGCCATCAGTATTCCTACCGCAAAGGACAGGGCGCGTCGGCCAGTGGCGGCTACCCGGACCCCGTGACAGGGCAGGGCGCGGGTGCCTTCATCTATCGCCTGGACAGCTACCAGACCCAGGACACCGTCGATGTGTATGCCACCGGCCCATTCCAGCTGGGCGGGCGTGAGCATGAACTGGTGATGGGCGCCAGCAGTTCGCGCACGCACCTGAACTTCCCCGACTACAGCAGCGGTTCGGCCGATAACGACTACGGTCAGGTGGACAACATCTTCACCTGGGATGGCCGGCAGTACAGTCGCCGTTCGTACACCGAAGTCGGTGGCACCGTCACCACTTTGCAACAGACCGGCGTCTACGCCGCCCTGCGCTTGAAACCGATTGATCCGCTGACGATCATCCTGGGGACGCGGGTCAGTTGGTGGAACCAGGAGAACGCCGACCGGGACTACGCAGCAGGCACGAAAACCATCGATAAAACCAGGAAGACCGGCGTGGTCACGCCCTACGCCGGCGTCATCTATGACCTCAACGATACCTACTCGGTCTACGCCAGCTACACCAACATCTTCCTGCCGCAGACTTTCTACAAGACGTCTTCAAAGGGCTCCCTGGCGCCGCAGCAGGGCGACAACTACGAAATCGGTCTCAAGGGCGAATTCTTCAATGGCGCGCTGAACGCCAGCATTGCCCTGTTCGACATCGAGCAGAAGAACACTCCCGAGCAATCCGGCACCGACTCTTCAGGCGCAGCCGTCTACAAGGCCATCGCCGGCACCAGCACTCGTGGCGTCGAAACCGAAATCTCCGGTGAAGTGGGCGAAGGCTGGAACGTATTCGGCGGCTACACCTACCGCGAATCCCACGACAAGGACGGCGCACGCGTGCAGGCCAACCAGCCGATCAACCTGTTCAAACTCGGCACCTCATACCGCCTGCCCGGCAACCTCGACCGCCTGACCATCGGCGCCAACGTCACCTGGCAAAGCGAGATCTATGCGTCCTCCCAAATCAACTACGAAGGCCCGTACTACAAGGCCAGGCAGGACCCGTACGGTGTGGTTGGCCTGCTCGCCAGCTACCAGGTTGATGAACACCTGTCGGTGGGCCTGAACGTCAACAACCTGTTCGACCAGAAGTACTACGACGGCCTCGGCACGTTCAACTCCGGCTCCTACGGCGAACCGCGCAACGCGATGGTCAACGCCAAGTGGCAATTCTGACTCGCTGAAACCGGGAATGCGCAACCCCAGGGTTGCGCATTGGTCGATGTCGCCTACTGTCAATACAGGAGGTGTCTCATGCACGAATCAAATGAAATCAAACGTAAAGTCCTGCTCAACGCTCCACGCCAGCGGGTCTGGGAAGCACTGACCGACGCCGAGCAATTCGGCAGCTGGTTTGGCATCGCCCTCAAGGGCAAACAGTTTGCCCAGGGCCGGGCCATTGAAGCCCCGATCACCTATCCCGGTTACGAGCACGTGGTGTGGAAGGCAAGGATCGAGCGGCTTGAACCACAGACGCGGTTCTCTTTCAGCTGGCATCCCTACGCCGTAGACAAGGATGTGGATTACGACGCGGAAACCCCCACGCTGGTGGAGTTCACCCTCGAGGATCACGCCGAAGGCATCTTGTTGCGCGTGGTGGAGTCAGGTTTTGACGGGATCCCGGACGTTCGCCGCCAGAAGGCCTACAAGAAGAACTCCCGAGGCTGGGATGATCAGATGAACAACATCGAAGACTATCTGGCGAAATCCCATCAGCCGTGAGCTGATGGGGCGCCGCATTCATCAGCCTTCGTGGGCGGTGCTGATTTCCAGGGTATCGGTGTAGGTCACCAACACGCTTTGGCCGACCTTGAGGTCTTTGAGGCCGGCGCGAATTTCCGGTTTCTCCACGGTCAGTACTTTGCTCTGGCCCGCCGGGTTTTCCAGGGTTACCTGGTTTTTCGCCAGGTCAATGTGGGTGATCTTCAACTGCACCTGTACCTGGCGGAAGGCCGCACCGCCCGGGTTCGGGTTATCCGCGGTGGCGCGCAAGACGCCAGTCTTCTCGGTGGCGTCCGGTGCGCTCTTGTCGATGTCGGTGTCCAGCACGGCGGCGACCGAATGGGTCACCAGCACCTTGACCTGATCACCTGCCTTGAGATTGCCCAGGTCCTTGGCCTGGTCGCTGAGCTGCACATGCACCTTGCGGCCTTCGGCACCTTCGAGCACCACCTGATGGTTGGCGGCATCCACCTCCAGCACCTTGGTGGTCACCTCATCGGCTTCCAGCGACTTGGACAGCGGGATATCGGCAGCATGTGCCGTCAGGGCACCAGCAGACAGCAGGGTTGCCAGGGCAATTGCCTGGCGAAGAGGGCGCAATACATTCATTGAGTGGACTTCCATGTGAGAGGAGCCTTGAGTCTAGTGGCGCGCTCGCGATTCGCAAATTCGCCACTGAGACGGAACGGCTACTTGATCACCACCGGATTCACCGGTGCGCCACTGCCCCCGACAATCTTCAGCGGGGCGGCGGTGTAGAGGAATTTCCACTGGCCGTCGTCCGCACAATCGGCGGCCAGTTCCTCCAGCAACACGATTTCGGTGAAGGCGATCCCCAGGTTGCGCATCAGCGCGCAATGCAGCGGAATCTGCACCCCGGACACCGGGTCGGTGATCACTTCGTTGGCGATGGTGTCGGTCACCAGGTTGGGGATTTCCATCTCGTGGAACCACTCCACCAGCTCCCGGCTGTAGGTCAGCCCCGGCTCCATCAGGTCCTTGAAGAACTCGGTCTTGCCCAGCTCATAAAACGCCCCCATGGACCCGGTGCGGATGATCAGGATGTCACGTTTTTCAATGGTCACGCCCTGGGCCTTGGCGGCGTCGAGCAGGTCCAGGTGGTTGAAGGTTTCGCCCCGGCCCAGGCACTTCTTGCCGCGATGGCGGGCCATGTCGATCAGCACCGCACGGCCCACCACGCCGCGTTCGGCAATCGCCAGCACGCTGGCCTTGGCCATGCCGCCAACGGTGGTCTGGGCGTCGTAGCCGTTCCACAGTTGATTGTCGTACCAGGCGTGGCCGAGGGCGTCGTATTGGGTCGAGCCTTGCAGCTGCATGAAGATCACGTCGTCGGAATACGCCGCACCACCGGTCATGTGCGGCTGTTTGCCGAAGTGGTAATGGCTGTGGTCGAGGGTATTGAAGCGCATCGACGGGTTGCGCGCCGGCCACATCGGGTCGCCGTCGGGGTGGCCGATCTGCACTTGCAGGGTAAAGGTCTTGCCCTGGCGCACCGAGGCCACGCCCCGCAGTACTTCGGCTTCAGTCAGGTAATTGAGGGCGCCGACTTCGTCGTCCGGGCCCCATTTACCCCAGTTCTTTGGCAGGCCTTCAAGCAATTCGCGGGTGTTCGGCTCGTTCTTATTATGAAGATCACACATAGCAATTCCGGTCCCTGTGAGAGTGAGTTACACGCAGCGCCCGCCATCGACTTCAAGGCAAGTGCCGGTGATGAACGCCGCTTCGTCCGACGCCAGGTACAGGCAGGCGTTGGCCACATCTTGCGGGGTGGAAAAGCGCCCCAGGGGAATGGTCGCCATGAATTTCTGGCGGTTTTCCGGGGTGTCCGGTACGCCCATGAATTCGCTGAGCAACGCCGTGGCACCCACTACCGGGTTCACGCAGTTGACGCGGATATTGTCCGGCCCCAGCTCCGCCGCCATGGTCTTGCTCATGACCACCACTGCGCCCTTGCTGCCGTTATACCAGACCAGTCCCGGACGCGGGCGGATCGCTGCCGTCGAGGCAATGTTGACGAACACGCCGCCGCCCTGGCCGCGAAAATGCGGCACAAAATGCTTGGCGCTCAAGAAGATGCTTTTGACGTTGACCGCAAACACCCGGTCGAACTCGGCTTCGTCGACTTCCAGCATCGGCCGGTTGCGGTGGGTGGTACCGGCGTTGTTGATGACGATATCCAGGCCGCCGAACTGCTCCAAAGTGCCACGCAGCAGGGCGCCCATGCTTTCATCGTTGGCCACGTTGACCTCGATGAAATGCGCATGGCCGCCGCTTTCGGCGATTTCATTGACCACCCGCTGACCGCCGACGGCGTTCATGTCGGCGACGATGACCTTGGCGCCCTGGCGCGCGAAAGTCTTGGCGATGCCCTCGCCAAACCCCGAACCGGCGCCGGTGACGATCGCGACTTTATTGGCTAAACGCATGGTGTGTTCTCCGTTCTTGTTGTTGTGAGGAATCAACCGTGTTTGATCGCAATGGTCTTCAAGGTGGTAAAGCCCAGCAGCGCCTCGAAGCCTTTTTCCCGTCCATACCCGCTGGCCTTCACGCCGCCGAATGGCAATTCAACGCCGCCACCGGCGCCATAGTTATTGATGAACACCTGGCCACAACGCAGGGTGCGCGCCAGGCGCATTTGCCGCGCGCCATCGCGGGTCCACACGCCGGCCACCAGGCCGAACTCGGTGCCGTTGGCCAGGCGAATCGCTTCGGCTTCATCGTCGAAGGGCATCACGGCCAGCACCGGGCCGAACACTTCCTGTTGCGCCAGGCGACTGTCAGGCGGCACATCGCGAAACAGCACCGCCTCCTGGAAATACCCGCCGCTGCCGGCCTCGGCCACCACCGTTCCGCGCGCGGCGACGGTGATCCCCGCCTGTTCGGCTTGACGAATAAACTCGCGCACCAGGCGCAGCTGCTTCTGATTGATCAGCGGGCCCATGTCCAGGTCCAGCGCCGAAGGCCCGGCGCGCAGTTCGCTGAAACGTTGGCTGAGGCGTGCGAGCAGGGTTTCGTAAATGCTGCGTTCCACCAGCAAACGGCTGCCGGCGGAGCAGGTTTGCCCGCAGTTCTGAATGATGGCGTTGACCAGCACCGGCAACGCTTCATCCAGGTCGGCATCGGCGAACACCAGTTGCGGCGACTTGCCGCCCAACTCCAGGGTGACCGGGCAGTGGCGTTCGGCAGCGGCTTTCGACACGGCAGTACCGGTGGCGGTGGAGCCGGTGAACGAAATGTGATCGATGCCCGGGTGTGCACACAACGCCGCGCCGGCTTCGTAGCCGTAACCGGTGACTACGTTGATCGCGCCGGCTGGAAAACCAACCTCGGCAGCGATTTCCGCCAGGCGCAGCAACGACAGGCTGGCATCTTCCGCCGGCTTGACCACGCACGCATTGCCCGCCGCCAACGAGGCGCCGACGCTGCGCCCGAAAATCTGCATCGGGTAATTCCACGGGATGATATGCCCGGTCACCCCGTGGGGTTCGCGCACCGTCAACACCGTGTAGCCGGCCTGGTACGGCAGGGTTTCGCCGTGCAGTTTGTCGGCGGCACCCGCGTAGTATTCGAAATAGCGGGCAAGGGCGGTGGCATCGGCGCGGGCGACTTTCAGCGCCTTGCCGGTGTCCCGCGCCTCGATCTGCGCCAGCTCTTCATGATGTTCCAGCACCGCCACGCCAAGCTTGGCCAGCAAACGGCTGCGCTCCACGGCCGACAACCGGCCCCACGGGCCGTCGAAGGTTTCGCCGAGTGCCAGGCGCGCCGCGCTGATCGCCGCCTCGATATCGGCGGCCGTGCCACGGGCGATGCTCGAATAGGTTTCGCCGGTGCTGGGGTCGATCACCGGAATGTCTTCCAGCGAGGTCGACGCCAGCCATTGGTTGGCGATGTAATGTGCGTTGGTCATGTTCAGCTCCTGTTCCCTGCGACGCATTCGGCGATGGCGCGACCCACTTCGACAGTGCTGGCGCTGCCGCCCATTTCCCGGGTGCGCGGGCCTTCGGCAAGCACCGTTTCGATGGCGGACACGATGGCTGCCGCCGCTTCCTGGTAAAGCGGATCACCGTCGCCCAGGTGCTCGATCATCAGCGCGGCCGACCAGATCTGCCCGATGGGATTGGCGACACCGAGCCCGGCAATATCCGGCGCGGAACCGTGCACCGGCTCGAACAGCGACGGGTAGCGCCGCTCCGGATTGAGGTTGGCCGACGGCGCGATGCCGATGGTACCGGTGCACGCCGGGCCGAGGTCGGAAAGGATGTCGCCGAACAGGTTGGAGGCCACCACCACATCGAACCAGTCGGGATGCTGCACGAAGTGCGCGCACAGAATGTCGATGTGGAACTTGGCGGTCTTCACGTCCGGGTAGCGCCGGGCAATTTCGTTAACCCGCTCGTCCCAGAACGGCATGGTGATCGAGATACCATTGGATTTGGTCGCCGCCACCAGGTTTTTCCGCGGCCGCTGTTGCGCCAGTTTGAAGGCGTAGTCCACCACGCGGTCCACGCCTTCGCGGGAGAAGATCGACTCCTGCACTGCGATTTCCCGCGCCGTGCCTTCCCACATGCGGCCGCCAACGCTGGAGTATTCGCCCTCGGTATTTTCCCGCACCACGATAAAGTCGATGTCCCCCGGCACGCGGCCGGCCAGCGGGCAGGGCACGCCGGGCATCAGGCGCACCGGGCGGATATTCACGTATTGATCGAACTGGCGGCGGATCTTCAGCAGCGACTCCCACACCGCAGTGTGGTCGGCAATGATGTCGGGCGCACCCACCGCGCCGAAGAAGATCGCGTCATGGCTGCCGATCTGTTCGGCCCAGTCGTCGGGCATCATCGTGCCGTGGGCCAGGTAGTGTTCGCTGCACCAGGCAAAGTGGTCGAAGTGAAAGTGAATACCGAAGCGCCGGCTGACAGCGTCCAGTACCCGCAGGCCTTCGGGCACCACTTCGCGGCCGATGCCGTCGCCGGGAATCACGGCGATGCGGTGGGTGGGGCGGGTGTGGGATTGGGACACGCCGTGTCTCCTGTCTTGTTTTTATAGGAAGGTCTGGCGGGGGCATTCTTGGCACAGCTGTGACAACAGGGGAATTGCTAATTGTGGAATCGGCCTTCGCAAAATTCGAAGGCCAAAGGTTTACGCAGGGTTGGCACTCAAGTAGTCGAACAGTGCCAGGCTCGTCAGCGACGGCTGTTCCTTGCGCATGCACAGGTACATCTGCCGGTCGGCCCAGCTGTCGTCGATTTCGATAAAGCGCAAGGCCATCTCCTTGCGGAAGATCTGCACCGCGCCCTGTGGCAACACGCCCACACCCTGGCCGGCGGCGATCAAGCGGCACACTGCTTCGAAACTGCGCACCTGCACCCGCAGCCGCAACGGCATGCCGATCGCCGCGGCGGCCTCGGTAATCAACGGGGTGATGGCGGCGTTGTCTTCCAGGCCGACGAAGTCGTAGCCGAGCAAATCCTCGAAGCGCGCATGGCGCATTTTCAGTGGGTGGTCATTGGGCACGAGCAGGCACAGGCGGTCCTGGCAGTAGGGCTCGAACCGCAGCTCTTCGCTGGGGCGGGTGGTGACGATACCGACATCCGCCACGCCCTCGCGCACGGCCTGGAGGATCTCCCGGCTGCGCTCCTCGCGAATATCCAGGCGGATGCCCGGGTGCAAGGTGTTCCACTGGGTCAGTTGGCGCGGCAGTTCCTGGCTCATCGCCGAACTGTTGGCGTACAGGCAAACCCGGCCGGTGGCGCCCTTGGCGTAATCGGCGAGATCGGCGTGCATGCCGTCCACGGCCCGCAGGATCGATTGTGCATGCTGGGCCAATACTTCCCCGGCTGCCGTCGGTGAAACGCCGGTGGAGGTGCGGGTCAGCAGGGCGACCTTGAAGTGCTGCTCCAGCAGCGACAGGCGTCGGCTGGCGGCAGAGAGGGAGAGATGGGATTGCTCGGCCGCCCGGGACAGGTTGCCCAGCTTGACCGCCTTGAGGAACAGCTCGATGGAAGTGAGGTCGGGGGACATGCCGGGGTCCTTGTGCGCAGTGGTTGGGAAACTACGCAGTTGGCGTTCGGCTGTCCAATGTCCGGCAAACAACCCGGGTGCAGGCAGATCTGCTTTCTGTGGGAGCTGGCTTGCCTGCGATAGCATCACCGGGGTGCATCTGATACACCGCGGTGCCCGCATCGCAGGCAAGCCAGCGCCCACATTGACAGGGGTTAGAAGTCGATACTGGCCGACAGCTTGGCCACGCGCGGGTCACCTTGGGTCAGGTAGCCGCCGAGTGCCGATTCCCAGTACTTGGTATTGGCGACGTTCTCCACAGTGGCGCCGAGGGTGACGTCTCGCTGTTCCACCTTGAAGGTGTAGCGGGCGCCCACGTCGAAGCGGTTCCAGGCGGGCAGGCTGAGGTTGTTGGCCGCGTCGGCATATTGGCCGCCGGTGCGCAGCATCCGGCCGTTGACTGTCACGCCTTGCAGGCCTGGTACATCCCAGTCCACGCCGGCATTCAGTTGGAAGGTCGGTACGCCGATGGCGCGGTTGCCGTCGTTGGCGCCGTTCTGGGTGCCGTGGACTTCGGTGTGGATGATGGTTGCGCCGCCCAGCAGGCGCAGGCCGGCGATCGGTTCACCGAACACGTTGAGCTCAACGCCTTTGTTGACTTGCTCGCCCTGGCGAACATAGGTGGCGCTCAAGCCGTCGGCGCTGAGTTGTGAGTAACCGTCGGTTGGTTGCTCGATGCGATACACACCCAGGGTTGCGCCATAGGTACCCATGTCGAGCTTGACCCCGGCTTCGGTCTGTTTCGAGCGCGCCGGGGCATAGGCCTGGCCGGCATTGGTGATGGGCGCGGTGCCGGCGTTCTGAGGTGCGGTCGGGCCCTGGGCCAAGCCTTCGATATGGTTGGCATAGAACGACACGTGGTCCCACGGCTTGAACACCAGGCCGTACACCGGTGTGGTGATCGACTTGTCGTAATCGGCGTTACGTGGGCCCGACCCGTAGGCATACCCTTGGACCACCAGTTCCTGGCGGCGCAACCCGGCGGTCACCAGCAAGCGATCATCCATAAAGCCCAGGGTGTCCGAGACCGCTGCACTGCGGGCGAAGGTCTTGGCGGTGATGCCCGGATCGTTCAGGTCGCCGCCGACGAAACTGCCCTTGACCGGTTCGGCAACGTCCACCGGGTTATAGATATTGCTGGCGTGGCCGTTGAGGTCGAAGTCATAGGCGTTGCGCGTCTGGGCCCAGATCCCGGTCAACCCGAAGTTCAGTTTGTGGCTGACAGCGCCGGTCTGGAACTTGCCATTCAAGCCCGCCATCAGGCTGGTGTTGTCTTCCTGATGGGCGATGCGCGAGCCGCTGACGGTGGCATTGCCCAGGGTGTCATTCAACGTGACCGAGGAGTAACGGCCAATCTCGTTGGTGTGCTTGGCGCCGCCCGCGATGTAGGCGGTCCAGTTGTCATTCAGGTCGTACTCGGCGCGCAACATGCCGAAAGTGTCTTCCAGGCTGCTGGTGCCCCAGCTCGGCGCGTAGTTGGTGTCGGCCGAAGGCGCGTTGGGGATATGGGTCAGGTTCTGGCCGAGCAACACGGTGTTGCGCCCGCCATTGATCTGCTGTTTCGAGTAGACAAAGTCTCCCGACAAACGCAGCGCATCACCGCGATAGTCCAGGCCAACCGCAAACAGCTTCGAACGCTGGTTCTCGTCATCGATCCCGGTGTCGCCTTCGCGCTGGGAAATATTCACCCGTGCGCCAAAACGATTGTCCTCGCCAAAACGTTGCCCGATATCCAGGTGCTCGCCGACCCGGCCATCGCTGCTGATGTCGGTGCTGAAACGCCGCAACGGCACATCATCGGCGCGCTTGGGTTGCAGGTTCACGCCGCCGCCAATCCCGGAACCGCCGGGCGTCACGCCGTTGATAAAGGCGTTGGGGCCCTTGAACACTTCAACCCGCTCCAGGGCGTCGGTGGACATGATCTGGCGCGGCAGGATGCCGTACAGACCGTTGAACGAAATGTCGTCGCCATTCAGCGGCAGACCACGGATCACAAAGGCCTGGGCCTGGTTGGCATAACCCGACGCCTGGCGCACGGACGAATCGTTGAGCAGCACATCGCCGACGTTCTCGGCCTGCTGGTCACGGATCAATTTTTCGGTGTAGGAAGACATGCTGAAGGGCACGTCCATGATGTCCTGGTTGCCCAGCACCCCCAGTTGCCCGCCGCGGGCGACCTGGCCGCCGGCGTACACCGGGGGCAGGGCGTTGGGCGTGGCCGCGTCGGCGCTGATGGTGGTAGCACCCAGTTCCAGAGCCTTGCCGTCCTGACTGTTGTTCGCATCCTGCGGGGTTTCTGGAGTGGCGGCGTGAGCGGCGAGGCTCAGGGAGCAGCAAAGGGCGAGCAGGGTAGGGCGAAACGGCACAGCCAAACGGGTGGAAGTGGGCATGGTCGATCCTGACGGCGAACCGTCAATGTGAGGAAAAGGGCAACAACGTTGCGCGTCCTCGCTGCGCGGATACGACTCCGATGCGAATGATAGTAATTGTTATTAGTGTTCTGCAACAGGTTTGTGAGATTACTCTCTCCGTATACGTAGGCCATTTCGGTTAAATCGCCGCGCCGTGGCACAGGCCGAGTAGAATCACGCCCTGAAAGTGATTCTTGAGGTGTGGCAAGGTGGATTTACAGCAGGGGTTTGTCCTGACCCGGCATTGGCGCGACACCCCGGCGGGCACGGAGGTCAGCTTTTGGCTGGCTACCGATCAAGGCCCCAGGTTCGTGCGCTTGCCGGTGCAGACCTCCGTGATGTTCATCCCGCAAGCCCATCGCAAGCCGGCCGAGCTGCAGCTCAAGGGCGAGCGCGGTATCGAGCTGCGTGACCTGGCGCTCTGCGACTTCCACCATCGCCCGGTGCTGGGCCTCTACACCAAACAGCATCGCCAATTGATGGACCTGGAAAAGCGCCTGCGTCGAGCCGGCATCGACGTCTACGAAGGCGATGTGCGCCCGCCCGATCGCTACATGATGGAGCGCTTCATCACCGCGCCGGTGTTGTTCGGCGGCAAAGCGGGCGAGGGCGGCATGCTGGTGGAGGCGCAGATGAAACCCGCGCCGGATTACCGCCCGCCCCTCAAGCTGGTGTCGCTGGACATCGAGACCACCGCCCAGGGCGACCTGTATTCCATCGCCCTGGAAGGTTGCGGCGAGCGCCAGGTGTACATGCTCGGCCCGCCCAACAACACCGATGCGGTGGACTTCAAGCTCGACTACTGCGACACCCGCGCCGAACTCCTCGAACGCCTGAATGTGTGGCTCGCCACCCATGACCCCGACGCGATCATCGGCTGGAACCTGGTGCAGTTCGACCTGCGCGTGCTGCACGAACACGCGCAACGCCTGAACGTGCCGCTGCTGCTGGGCCGTGGCGGCGATGCCATGGGGTGGCGCGAGCACGGCAGCCGCAATCACTACTTCGCGGCAGCGGCCGGGCGGTTGATCATCGATGGCATCGAAGCCTTGCGCTCGGCCACCTGGAGTTTCGAATCCTTCAGCCTGGAAAACGTCGCCCAGACCTTGCTCGGTGAAGGTAAATCGATCTCCACGCCGTACCAGCGCATGGACGAAATCAACCGCATGTTCGCCGAGGACAAGCCCGCGCTGGCACGCTACAACCTCAAGGACTGCGAGCTGGTCACGCGGATTTTCGAGAAGACCGAGCTGCTGAAATTCCTCCTCGAACGAGCCAGCGTCACCGGCTTGCCGGCAGACCGCAACGGCGGTTCGGTGGCAGCGTTCACGCACCTGTACATGCCGCTGATGCACCGCCAGGGTTTCGTCGCGCCGAACCTGGGAGACAAACCACCCCAGGCCAGCCCCGGCGGGTTTGTCATGGATTCGCGCCCGGGCCTCTACGAGTCGGTGCTGGTGCTTGACTACAAAAGCCTCTACCCGTCGATCATTCGCAGCTTTCTGATCGACCCGGTGGGCCTGATCGAAGGCCTGCGTCACCCCGAAGACAGCGAGTCGGTGGAAGGCTTTCGCGGTGCGCGGTTTTCCCGCACCCGGCATTGCCTGCCGTCGATTGTCGCGCGGGTTTCCGAGGGCCGCGAAGTGGCCAAGCGCGAACACAACGCGCCGCTGTCCCAAGCGCTGAAGATCATCATGAACGCCTTCTACGGCGTACTCGGATCCAGTGGTTGCCGCTTCTTCGACACGCGACTGGCATCGTCCATCACCCTGCGCGGCCACCAGATCATGCGCCAGACCCGCGAGCTGGTCGAAGCCCGGGGTTATGAGGTGATCTACGGCGATACCGACTCGACTTTTGTCTGGCTCGGCAGCCCCCATTCCCAGGAAGACGCGACGCGCATCGGCCTGGACCTGGTGCAGCACGTCAACACCTGGTGGCGCGAGCGCCTGCAGAATGAGTTCGGCCTGCAAAGCGCCCTGGAACTGCAATACGAAACCCACTTCAGCCGCTTCCTGATGCCGACCATTCGTGGTGCGGAAGAGGGCAGCAAAAAGCGCTACGCCGGGCTGGTCACCCGTGCCGACGGCAGCGAAGAAATGGTCTACAAGGGCCTGGAAACCGTACGCAGCGACTGGTCGCCCCTGGCCCGGCAATTCCAGCAGGAACTCTACCAGCGCATCTTCCACCGCCAGCCCCACCAGGATTATGTGCGCGACTACGTACGTCGCACCTTGAGCGGCGAGCTCGACGACCTGCTGATCTACCGCAAGCGCCTGCGCCGGCAACTGGGTGACTACGAGCGCAACGTACCGCCCCACGTGCGCGCCGCGCGGCTGGCCGACGAATACAACGACCGCCAGGGTCGCCCGCGCCAGTACCAGAACGGTGGCTGGATCAGCTACGTGATCAGCGTCAACGGCCCCGAACCGCTGGAAGTGCGCCAGGCGCCGATCGACTACGACCACTACGTCACCCGGCAACTGCAACCGGTGGCGGACGCGATCCTGCCGTTTGTAAACGATGACTTCGGCACCCTGGTGGGCGGCCAGATGGGCTTGTTCTGAAACGGCTTGCCTTGAGGTGGCGAGAGCCTGCAATCTTGGCCACTGACGACCACCAGACAGCGCAGCCCTCCCATGACTGAAATCACCCTGACCGGCACCACGGTCGAACTTCGGCCCCTGCAACGCGAACACGCCGCCGCCCTGGTACAGGCTGCTGCCGACGGGCAATTGTGGAACCTCAAGGTGACCAACGTGCCGGGGCCCGACACCGTCGAAAAGTACGTGGACATTGCCCTGGCCGGGCGTGAGGCAGGCACCGTGATGCCGTTTGTCATCGTGCGCCGCGACACCGGTGAAGTGGTGGGCAGCACCCGGTTCTGGAAGGTCGACCGGGTCAATCGCAAGCTGGAGATCGGCCACACGTTTATCAGCCAGTCGGTGCAGAAATCCGGGGTCAACACCGAGGCCAAGCTGTTGCTGCTGACCCACGCGTTTGAAGTGATGGAGTGCGTGCGGGTGCAGTTCACCACCGATGAACTCAACGAAAAATCCCGGGCCGCGATCCTGCGCCTCGGCGCGGTACAGGAAGGGATCGTGCGCCACGAGCGCATCATGCCCGATGGCCGCAAGCGCAACTCGGTGCGCTTCAGCATCATTGATCCGGAATGGCCACAGGTGAAGGCGGGGTTGCAAGCCAGGCTGGCTCGCTAGGGCTTATGGCTCAGCTCTTCCACCAACTCATCCATCCGGTCGGCAATTTTCGGCGTGGTCGACAGCACAAAGCCTTTTTGCGTGCCCACATAGGTCTCGACGATGTACAGCGTGTCGCCCACATCCAGCCCCAGTTCCTGCAAGGCTTCGTCTGGCAGGCGGATGGCGCCGTCGCCGTCCCAGTCTTCGATCGTGACGCGTTTGCTGTGCATGATGGCTTCCCGTTGAACGAATGAACGGCCTAGCCTAACACCTCAATCCACTGCCAGGAGGCTTGGCACTGTGTACACCCTTTACGGAACCCAAGGCACCGGCTCGTGCATCATCGAAATTGCCCTGCAGCGTTGCGGTGTCGAGTGGTGCCAGGTCGACGCCTGCTCCTGGGAAGACCGCGTGGGCAACGAGGCGTTGGCGCGGATCAACCCGCTCAAGCAAATCCCCACTCTGCAACTGCCCAATGGCAGCGTGTTGACGGAAAGCGCGGCGATCCTGATTCACCTGGGCCTGCAGTTTCCCGCCTCAGGGCTGCTGCCCGAGGAGCCCGCCCAAGTCATTCGCGGCCTGGTGTACATCGCCGCCAACTGTTACTCGGCGATTGGCATCATCGACTATCCGGAACGCTGGACCGACAGCCCCGATGCGCAGCAGCATGAACAGTTGATCAGCGGCACCCGTCGCCGCCTGCATAGGGCCTGGGAGGTGTTTGCCGATCAATTTGCCGAGCAACTGTTCACCCCGGCGCAGGTTCCGAATGCACTGGCGATCATGGCTGCGGCGGTGTCGCGTTGGGCAGGCGGGCGGGACGCGCTGCAACAGTCGCGGCCTGAGTTTGCCCGGGTGCTGGCGCAGGTGGATGCCCACCCAAACGTAGCGCCGGTATTTGCCCGGCATTGGCCGTCGTGAGCATCCGCAATCAAAAGAAACAATGAGGCGTAAGGTGGCTAAACGCCTTGCGTCGCGGGCGTCCTGACCTACGCTTTCTGAAGTTGTTGTAGGAATCATCCTTGAATTTGACTGTCGCAGACATGAAACTCAAGAACCCTGCATGGAATTCAAAGGAGGTGTGCATGCTCATCCGGTCGCTGACCCTGGCTACCCTGATGGCTTTTACGGGGCCGCTGTTGGCCGCAGATGATCTCAATCCGCTCAAGCAGGACCTGGGCAAGTCCCGTCCGTTGGTGGTGGTGGAGCTCGACTCCGGCAACCCGACGTTGGCCACCCTCAAGAAACAGCTGGACGAGCCTGCCAACAAGCAGTCCTTTGAAGAGCGCAACATGGTGCTGTACACCGTGTCCTTTGGCAGCATCGGCGCTGAAGGCGAGAAGTTCGCCAAGGACGCGAAGGACAACAAGAAGCTCGCGCCGCCGGAAACCAACGCGCTGATCCGCGCACTCAAGCTGGGCGCCGGCAGTGGTACCAAGGTGATCCTGGTGGGCAAGGACGGTGAGAAAAAACTCGAGAAGACCGTGCCACCCGACACCCTCAACCTGGCGGATTTCTTCAGCGCAATTGATCAGATGCCCCAGGCTGAAAAGGACCTTGCCGCGCCGGCCGAACCTGAGCCCGCTGCCCCTGCAGCAGGCAAGCCTGGCGCCAAGGCGGGCAAAAACACCAAGCATCCAGCGCCACAACCGGCACTGGATGATTGAGCGTTTTTCTGTAGGAGCTGGCTTGCCTGCGATAGCATCACCTCGGTAATTCAGGCACACCGCGGTGATGCCATCGCAGCCTCGCTAAAGCTCGACAGCTCCCACATCACGCCTCAAGCTCCAGGCTTTTCACCAGCCACCGCCGGTGCCTTGCGCACCGGGAACGGGAAGTAGAAAAACCGCAGGAAGGCCACCCGCTTGATCACCTCGCCGATCATCAACGGCACCACCACCGCCACCACCAGCCCGATAAACGCCGCCGCCACATCCGGCAGGCCCAGGTGCTGCAGGAGGGCAATGGTCTTGTGCTGGATCTCGCCGTGGAAAATCAACAGGATCAGTGTCGACTGGCCGATGTAGGTCATGGCGCGGGTCAGCACCGCAGACGTCATCATCAACCCGGCCAGTGCCCAGCAGATGTACACACCGATCACCGCCAGTGCACTGGTCCACAGCCAATGGTCATAGCGCCGTTGAGCCAGGTCCATGGTGTCCCAGGTCGGGATGAAAATCGCGAAGTACACCACCAGTGCTACCACCATGCTCAGCAGTGAGCTCTGGTGTTTGCGCAGCACGTCCCGCAGCAGATAACCGAGGATGAAATAGGTACTGCTGATCAACGTGACATCCAGGCTGAAGGGCAGCCCCGGCATCGTCCAGGTCTGGCCGCCGACGGTGATCGGTACCTGCCAGAACCAGTCCAGGGTCCAGACCCCCAGCAGCAACTGCACGCCCACCACCACACAACTCCACACCAGGGACAGGCCCAGGCGTTGCATCAGCCGCAGCATCACCCAGGCAAACAGTATCGCCGCCCAGAAGTGTGGCAAGAACCACAAGGCCTGCCAGGGCAGGGTATCCACCGAGGCGTACAGCACGCCGCCAATGTCGGGCAGCAGCGGTTGGCCGCGCAGGATGTCGCGCACCAGTACGTACACCAGCATCGTGGTGAAGAACGGCTTGAGCAGGGCATCGGCCTTGCGCACCGCCATTTCAACGAACGGCTGCTCGGGCTTGAAGAACACCCCGGAGAGGAAAAAGAACAGCGGCAGGATGAAGACCGCGAGTATCGGGTACAGCAGGTTCGGGGAATGCTCCACGAACCAGCCATGCCCGAACACGATGATCAGGATGCCAATGCCCTTGGCAATATCCATTTGAATCCAGCGTTTTTTCACCTGACTGCTCCCACTCTATAAATCTGCCTTGCGCCACGGCTTGAGCCACAGGCCCATGCCCAGCAACACCACGGCTCCGGCCAGGGTGCTCAACCCCAGCTGAAGCCAGATACCTTGGATCCTGAACAACACCAATGCCGCCAGGCCCATCATCAATGCACTCAACACCCAGTGCCGCTTCCAGGGCAGGGCGCCGAGCAAGTCCTGGCGCTGCATCAACAGCAACGCGGTGCACAACACCCCGGCGAGGGCGGCCAGCGGAATGCCCGCCAGGCCAAACACAAACGGCAGCGCAGCCAGCAGCAGCACGTTCACCAGGCTCCCCAGCAACTCGCAACGCAGCGGCTGGCGGGTGTCGCCGGCGGCATAGGCATAACGCGCCAGCAGGGCGTTCCAGGCGCCGAACACCAGCGGCACGGCAAACCAGGCCAGCAGCAGCGGCAACGGCGAATCCACCGACTGCTTCGGCAGCAGCAACGCCACCAGGCTCGGCGCCGCCGCCACCAGGCCGACGCCTGCGGGCAGGGTCAGCAGGCTGGCGGTTTCCAGGCCGCGCTTGAGCAGGGCCAGGCGCTCGTCGCCCTGGCGCCGGCTCATCATGCCCAGCAGCACCTGGTTGAGGCTCATCAGGGCAATCAACGGCAAGTTCATCAGCTTGCGGGCCAGGTTGACCCAGGTCACCGCACCTTCACCCAGCAAGGACGCCACCAGCCGTTCAATCAGCGCCAAACCCTGGCTGGCACCGTTGCTTAAAAGCAGCGGGCCTATGCGAGCGCCCAGCTCGCGCAATTCCAATGTCGAAGCCCGCAGCCGCCACGGCCGCCAGCCCAGGCGCAGCATCGACGGCAACAGCGCCAGGGGCATCAGCAGGCTGCCGGTGAGGCAGGCCAACGCCAGCGAGTGCGGTTGCGTGGCGGTGCCGGCGAGGGCGAGGTAGGTCACCGGCGGCAGGTTGAACAGCAACGAGCCGAGCCCCGCGACCACAAAGCGCTCGCTGGCCTGCAGCGGAATACTGAACAGCGCATGCAGCATCAGCCCCGGCACACTCCAGGCGAGAATCTGCAAGTTGCTGCTGGCGAGGCTGGTGGCCGTCGCCGCCAGCCCCGGGCCGAGCAGCTGCACCAGCCATGGCGCCAGCAACGTCAGCAGCAGGCTGGTCACCAGGGCGATCAGCAACAGCGCCGGGAACAACACCGCCAGCCAGTCCAGGCGCTCGCCTTCCTTGCGTTGCAGGTACAGCGGCAGGGCGGCGGCACTCAGCACACCCCCGGCCAGGGACATGCGTAACGCTTCGGGCAAGAACAGCGCGATCAGGAACGCATCGCTGCGCTCGCCCGCACCCCACGCCGCCACCAGCAACCACTCACGGGCAAACCCGAGGCACAGACCCAGCAAGGTTGCCAGGGTCAACCAGAACGCCGATCCGAGCATGCCTAGGGCCCGACGCTATTGAACACAGGCTTGCGATGCGCCACGGTCTTGACCTTTGGCAGACGCGCCGGAAACAGCCGCCGCGCCTCCAGCACGTTGATCCCCACCATCAGCCAGAACAGCGCAATCATCACCAGGGCGAAGCTGAAGTAGTGGTCGAAAAAGCCGCTGACCAGCGCCGACAGAATCCCCGCCGTGCTGCCCAGCCAGATCGCGTTGTCCTTGGTCAGGCGGATCGGGCCGATTTCCGGACGGGACTCGCGCCACCAGCGCCACGTCACCGCGATAAACAGCAGCATGCTGATCACCCCGGTCTTGTAGACGAAATTCAGCCACAGGTTGGAAATCCCCAGCAGGTGCGTACCCGGCACCGGAGGGTCAACCTTGAAGCCAATGCCCAACGGGTAACTGGCCACGGCCTGGGGGAACATGCGGTATTCGTCAAAGCGCACTTCGGTACTCGCGTTCTGCGCCGAAAAGATTGTCGCCAGACGTTCCTGCAACGGTGGGTACGACAGCACCAGCGCCACGGCCAACGCCACGCCGATCATCAGCAAACGCCCGGTGTACGGCACCCGGCGCGACGCCATCCAGATCAGCACCAGCGCCAGGCTGACCATCGCCCCCCGGCTACTGGCCAACAGCAGGGCTGCCGCACCCAGGCAGGCAACGCCCAGGCCGAGACCGCGTTTCCAGCCGGTGTTGGTGATGCCGTAGCAGAACGCCAATGGCAGCAGCAGCGCCATGATCCCGCCGGTGGCATTCGGGTGCATCCATGGCGAACCCATCCGTGAGGCCATGGCACCCAGGCCCAGGGACAGGGTGTCGAGGCTGCCGTAGTTCATCAGGGTCAGGATCGGCAACATGCCCGAGGCCGAGCGCGAGCGGATAAATACACCGATGGACATCACCAGCATCGCCAGTGTGCCCAGCAACAAGGCGATCACCAGGGCTTCGCGGTTCTTCTGTTCAACCAGCAGCTTGGCGGCGAGGAACAGCACCGACAGGTTCAGCAGCCAACGCAACCAGTTCGCCACGCCGCTGGCCTCGGCGGTGATGCTGACCTGGCCGACGATAAACGGCACCACTGTGAAGATCATCAGCCACATCAACATGCGATCGGTAGGGCGCCGCGACAGCGGTGGGGCGGCCGGCAGGCGCGAGAGGAAACCGTGCCAGATCACCGCCGCCCAGGTCAGGGCGATCAGCGCCTCACTGACCGTACTGCGAATCCCCAGGTTGAGGGTGGAGTAGGGCATGAATGTCGCCACCAGGGCGAACAGCAGCAGTCCCCAGAACGGGAACCGCAGAATCGTCACGGCAGCGGCCAGGCCGATCACTGCCAGCACGGCCTTGACCGGGGAAAGAAACAGGATCAACCCACCAAACAGCAGGCCGAAGACGATGGCGACGAGGCTACCCAGTGAGATTCTCAATTCAATTCCTCGATCAGTTCGGCCAGGCGCCGACGGTAGGCCTGGTGGTTGAAGCGTTCGGCCCAGCTGCGTAACTGTTCAGGTGGTTGTTCGACGGGTTGGTCGGCCAGGTGCAGCATCAATTGCACCAGCGCCGCGCCGTCCGTGGGTGAAAACCGCGGTGCCAGCGGCGGGGTGATTTCGTCCAGCGAGGTACCGCTGGCCACCGCCACCGGAGTGCCGACGCTCAGGGCTTCGATCACCGGCAAGCCAAAGCCTTCCGCGTAGGAAGGCTGCCACAGGCGCAAGGCCTTGCGGTAGAGCCCGTGCAATTCAGCGTCGGATACGCCGCTCAAGGCGCGTATCCCCGGGTAGCTGCGTTGTGCTTCGGGCAAATGCTCCAGGCTGCCCACCAGCACCAGTTCCGGCACGCTCGGCGACTGGCTGCGCGCTTGCTGCCAGGCGTCCACCAGGAACGGCACGTTCTTGCGCAATTCCCGGGTACCCACCAGCAGCCAGTAGCGCTCGGGCAGTTGCCGGGCCGAGAGGTCCGCCGGCAGTCCGACAAAACCGACCACCTGGTTGGGCAACACGCGAATCTTGCCTGCCGCCTTGGGAAACAGCCGCGCGGTTTCGTCGGCACTGTACTGCGAAGGCGTCCACACCCGGTCTGCCGTGTGCACCGCATAGGTGATCGACAGTCGATCACTGGCCTTGTAGATCAGCGCCTTCAGGCGGTTGGCGTGATAGTTGTCCAGGGTGATCTGAAACAGGTCATGCAGCAGCACCACGGTGCGCAGGCCCTGGGGTTTGGGCGGCAGCGGCAGGCCCATATTGAAGGTGCTGATGTACACATCGATGTGCTCATTGCGCAGCGCCTTGGGCAGGTAGCCCGCCTCGAAACGCAGGCGCTGGTGCGGCTGGTGCATGGCGGTCTTGGCGCAGCCCCAGTCCGGGCAATGCACGTTCAGGCGCAGCTCATCCCCCAGCGGCGCGACGCTGAAGCGTTCGAGCTCGATGCCGGGCAGGGTGCGCAGGGCATCTTCCAGGGCGTACACCTGGCGACTGATGCCAGATTGCGGCGAGGTGCCGACGGTGCGGTAATCGAGGCCTATGCGCATGCCGGCTCCTTTTGGCTCTGGGGCGACAGTTGCGCGTACACCTGCTCCAGCTGGCTGGCGGCGACGCTCCAGTCATGGGCACGGCGCACATAGGCGCGACCGGCTTCGCCCATGGGAGCAGCGACTTCAGGCTGTTGCAGCAGGCGCACCACGGCGTCGGCCAGGCTTTCAGCGGTCTGGCCGCCGAGGTAATCCAGGCCTTCCACCAGGTCCAGGCCGGACACGCCCTGGTCGGTACTCGCCAGCGGCAGGCCGGCGGCCAGGGCTTCAAGCACCTTGAGCTTGGAGCCGCCGCCATGGCGCAACGGCGCCAGAAACACCGAGCAACTCGATTGCAGGGCCAGCAGGTTGGGGACAAAACCCTGCCATTCGATGCGTCCGTCCTTCCAGCGTTCGCGCCAGCTTTCCGGCATGCCGAAACCGCAGACGCTCATGCGTGCGTCGGGGCAGCGGGCCCACACTTTCGGCAGGATCTCATCCAGTGCCCACTCGATGGCATCGACGTTGGGCGCGTATTCGTAGTTGCCCAGAAACAGCACGCGGCGGGTCGTCGGGTCGGGTCGGGCAGCAGCGAAGTGCGCGCAATCCACCCCGTTGACCACCACCGGTACCGGCTTGCCGGCAATATGCGCCAGGGTCTGGGCGTCGGCGTCGGTCACGGCGACCACTTGCGCGGCCTGGCGCATCACCCGGTGTTCCCAGCGGCCGTAGCGCCATTGATCGTAGCGTATGAACGGCAACGCCCAGCCGGGCAGGCGGTCGTAAGTCGCGGCGCCGAGGGACGATTCGACATTGTGCTCGGTCAGCACAAACGGCTGGGAGCGACGGGCCAATGCAGCTTCGTAAGGCTGGAAGGTGTAGGTATGTTCGATCTGCACCACGTCCCAATGCTCGGTCAGCAAGCGCTCGAAGGTGTCCTGCAGTTCACCCGACAGGCCATTCACACTGGCCAGCAACGGGTACGGCGCAAACAGCCCGGCCAGCAGGGTCTTCAGGCTGCGCAGCGGGCGGCGGGGGAGGATGATCACCTGTTCCAGAAAGGCTTCCAGCACGTGGCGATCCGTCAGCGATACCGCATGTTTGTCATGCAGCAGCAAGGTGATCCGATGCCCGCGCGCAGCCAGGCTGCGCAGCAAATGAAACTGGCGCGTCTTGCCGCCGCTGGTAGCGGGCCAAGGCGAGTAGGGCAGGATCCAGAGAATGCGCATGGGTGGCTTCAATCCCATAACAGAATTTGCAGGTTCGGCTTGACCGGTACGTCCAGTCCATTGGTGCCACTCAAGGGTGTTTCGGTGCCGCGCAACGGGTCATACAAGGTGGCGGTGGTCATGCCCGGCAAGTGCGCGCTGCCGCCACGGGCCGACCAGAAAAACCACACCTTGCGCCCGTCGGCACGGGACCAGCCGATGCTGAACAGGCCATCGGGCAACTGATCGGCGGTGGGTGGGTCGCCGGGGGTCAATTTGGGCCCGCTCACCTGCAGGAAATTCTGCAGCGCGGTGTACGACGGCTTGGGGTTGGCGTCGATGTCGAGCAAGCCATAACTCTGGTCGCGCACGCTGGCGCGCTGGTCCAGGTCGCTCAGGGTGAACAGGAAGATCTTGTCGAAATCCAGCGCGCTCATCAGCGCGACGCGGCGCACGATGTAGTCGGCCTGGCCCTGGGTGGTGATGAAGTCCTGCACCTCTTTCGGGCCTTTGTAGGTCGACCAGCCCCACTCGGTGCTCCACAGGGTATTCACCCCGGCCGCCCGCAGTTTCTGGTTGAGGGCGCTGGTTTTTTCGACAAAGTCGAGGTTCGACGGCGTGTTGCCTTCGGGCAATTGGGTGTAGGGGTGATAGGACATGATGGTATTCAGGCTCGGCACGCCCAGTTGCAGCAGCCCGTCGAGCATGTTCTGGCCGTTGGGCATTTCGCTGAAGAATGCCATGCCGGCGGCCACCACCGGTTTGTTCGGGTTCACCACCCGCAACGCGGCGGCGGTGACTTGCAACAGGTTCGCATAGCCGGCCGGGTCGGCGGCGGGGCGCCAGAACCCCAGCAGGTTCGGTTCGTTCCACACCTGCCACGCATCTACGCTGGGGTAACGCTGTTCCAGCAATGCCATGCGGTTGGCGAAGATATTCGGGTCCTTGGGCGGGAACTGGTCCTGGTACGGCGAGGAGGCGGGCGCAGTGGTGGCGAACTTCGCCGAGCCCACCAGGTAGAACACCGACTTGATCTGGTTCTGCTGCAGCTTGTTCACCAGTTCGTCGAGGGTCGCGACGTTGTACTGGTTCTCGGCGGTTTCCAGCTGGTCCCAGTGCAGGTCCAGGCGCACCCACTCCAGGCCCAGGGCCTTGAGGCGGTCGATCTGCTTCTGATAACGCTCGGGGCTGAACCACAGGAACTGCGCGTTCACCCCCAGGAAGTCCTTCCACACGACCTCTTTGCTGCCCTTGAGCACATGGCTCTCGGCATCGGCCGGGCGGCCCCAGAGAAAGGCGGTCAGGCCCAGTGCGGCGACGACCACGAGGGTCGCCAGGTAAGTCCGTTTACGTGCCATGGTTGCCTCCTGCAATGGCTTCACTAAACAGTGTCGCGAACTTCTGCGCCGTCAACGGCCACAGCCGTTCACGACCAATCGCGGCGGCGCGTGCGGCCCAGTCCGTGGCCATGTTCGGGTTGCGTGCGAGCCGCAGCAGTTGTTCGCTCAAGGCGGCTACATCGCCCTGTGGATAGATGGCGCCATTGCCGCTGGCGACTTCCTCGGCAAATGCCCGGGCATCCGAGGTGATCGCGCCGCGCCCGCAGGCGGCAGCCCAGGACAACGCGCCGCTGGTGCCGCGCTGGCGGCCCAGCAGGCCGAGCTTTTTCGATTCGCGATACGGCAGCACCATCACATGGTGCGCCTGGATCGTCTGCGGGATCTCGCTGGCCGGCAAATTCAGCCGCCAGTCGATGGAGCCTGCCAGGCCGAGTTCGGCAATCTGGCTGTTCAACTGCTCCAGGTAATTGCCGCCTGTGCCAAACGCCATTTCGGCGGCAGTGCCACCGGCCAGGGTCAGGCGCACACGGTCACGCAATTCGGGGGCTTTTTCGAAGGCGGCGGCCAGGGCCTGCAACAGGTCTTCGATGCCTTTGCCGCGGTAGATAAAACCGAAATACAACAGGTGCAGCGTGTCCAGCGGCGGCAAGGCCACCGGCGGGATATCCAGGTTGGCGTGGTTGATCACCGCCACCTTGCCGGCGGGCAATTGCATGCGCGCCGTCAGGCAGTCGGCGCCCAGGCGGGTGAGGGTCACCAGCCGGGTCAGGCCCTGGGCGACGTGACGTTCTTCGCGCAGGGTCAAGGGATCGGCCAGCACCACTGCCGCCTGGGGCAATGGGCTGGGCAAGGATTCCAGCAGGTTCAGCGGAAAGGGCAATTGCTCGCGCCGCCAGACCATGCGTTCCGGGTCATGCACCGTGGCGGTCAACGGCAGGGCGGGGTAGGCCTTGCGCAATTCGCGCAGGGCCAGGAACTCCCCCAGCCGCCCACCGCCCAGCTCGGCGTGGACCAGGTCAACACCCTGCCAGTCGAAACCGGCAATGGCTTGCTTGATCGCCGCCGTGCTGCCGACCACGCCCGTCAAGGGCGTAGCCACCTCGACGCCCAGTTGCTCCAGTGCCGTCTTGAAGTGGTTCGCGTAGTCGGCGATCCCGTTCTTTTCCGGCGGCAGGGGAGCGAGCAGGGCGATGCGCATCAGAACGAACCCCGGTATTTGGCGATGGTTTTCAGCACCTTGACCGGTACCTCGAACTTGCGGCGGTTGATGATAATGCCATCGACCTTGCCGAACGCCGTGGTGAGGATCGACAGTGCGTGTTCCACCACCGGTACCGTGCTTTTTTGCGCTTCCACTACCAGCGCAATCAGGTCGGCACGGCGCAGGTTGATGAACGCATCACGATTGTCCAGCAGCGCCGAAGCATCCAGCAGTACCACCTGGCCCGGAATCGCCGGCTCAACCCCGCCGATCCGCACCCGCACGCCGTTCTCTTCCAGCAACTGGCGCAACTGCTCGACGATAAAGCTCACGCCTTCACCGTGCCGTGCCGAGGTCAGCCCCAGGGTCAGGCCCTGTTCGGCAATACGCTCCAGCGGCAGCAACCCATACAGGCGATAGATGCTCGCGTTGAAGGCGTTGGTGCTTTGCGCGGTGCTGGTGTCCAACTCCGGCAGCGTGGTCCACAGCGGCAGGCCGAATTTGCCTTCCACCAGGCCGCCGTCGTGGATCCGTTGATCCAGCAGGTAGCACAGGTAGATCACCAGCAAGCCGACCACGATGGAGAACGGGATCGCCAGCAACAGCATCAGCAGGGTTTTCGGGAAGACGCGCCCAGGGTTCAGGGTAGCTTCTTCGATCACCGCGATGTTACTGATCTGGCTCTTGTCCAGTTCGCGGTCGATCCGCGATTTTTCCAGGCTGTCGACATACAGCGCGTAGTTTTTCTCGGTGCCGTTCAACTCACGGGCCAGGCGCGCCAGTTCCGGCTCGATGGCCAGGGCGTCCTTGCGCTGGGCTTCCAGTTCAGTCAGTTGCTTCTGCTGTTGCACCAACTGTGTACGCAGCGACTGGTTGCGGCTGGTCTCATCCAGCAGTACCCGTTGCAGGTGGATTTCCAGGGTGTTCGGCGCGCGGTTCTCGGAGCTTTGCACCGTGTCGCTTTCACCGGCGACCTGGGCCTGCATGGCACGGATCGAAGCGTCCAGGGCTTTGACCGGCGGCGCGTTATCCGTGTAGGTACGCATCATGTCGGCTTTTTCCAGGAGCTTCTGGTTCAGCAGGCGACGCAAGTCTTGTTGCTGCGGGTTCAATGCGATCTGGCGAACCGTGGTCACCTCTTTGGGCTGGCCCTTGAGTTGGTCACGGGTGCTCTGCAACGCCACGTCGGAGGAAGCGATCAGCCGAGTGGAGTTGAACACCTCGCCACGCAGCACGTTGATCCGCTCGGACAAGTCTTCCAGGCGATCGGTGATGCTCGAGGCGCCGATGTCGTTCAAGTGCGCGAGGATCTGCTCCTTGTAGCTCTTGATCTGCGCAGCGCTGGAAGACACCTGGCCTTCATAGAACGCATACAGGCTCTTGCGGCCCAACGCCTGGGTGCGCTCGTCGATGTAGGTCTCGACCCAATCCTTGACCACCGCCTGGGCGATTTGCGGGTCATCCCAGCGGAAGCTGATGTCCATCACCGTAGAGCCGATGGCGTGGGTCACTTCGAAGTTTTTCTCCAGGCTTTTCGCCAGGCGTTCCACCGGGGTGGTTTCTTCGACGATGCCAACGGTTTCCAGCACCACTCGCACACCGTCAAACACGGCACTGATGCCTTTCTTGACGTACCACTTGGTGCGCTTCCACACGCCTTCCGGCGGCTGCATCTTGTCCATCACGTCGAGGTAATGCTCGGCCACTGCACGCACGATAGGGCGGCCGGTCAGCAGGCGTTCTTCGTCGACAATCGGGTCGCGCTGGGTACTCGGCATGACGATTGGCTGACGGTTGTCGACCTCGATCGGCATCGTCGAGTCACGCCCTGGTTTTACCAGCAATCGCGCGGTGGATTCATACTTGGCCGGCAGCAGGAACGCCCCCAGCAAAATGATCACCAGCGCGGCAATCGCCGCCAGTTTGAACTCGTGCTTGAAGATGAAGAACAGACGCAGAAGATCACGAAAAGAACGGATCTCGATCATGGGATGTCGCTCCTTTAGTGGTTCGTGGTGTAGCTGTAGCCCACACCAATGGATTTGGTGAAGGGAATCAGCTGGTTCAGGTAAGTGTCCACGCCCTGGATCCGTTCGCCGACGTTGGACTTGGGTACAAACACCACGTCACCGCGTTGCAGCGCCACGGGCTTGCGGCCCAGTGCGCCGTTCTTCAGGTACTGGCTGAAATCGAGGAAGTAGGCGTGGTAGACGCCTTGGCCATCTTCACGCAGCAGGGCGACCATACTCGCGTTGCCCACCGAGCTCACGCCGCCGGCACCGAGAATCGCCTGCTCCATGGTCGGGGCCGTGGCGATGGAGACAGCCGACGGGTTTAATACCGCGCCGCCGACGATCACCGTGTTGCCCGGCGCCTGGTTGATGTTCACCGTCACCCGAGGCTCGCGATACACCGGTGCGAGTTTCTGGCTCAGCTCGGCGGCGACTTCCGCCGGCGTGCGCCGCGCCACCTGGATCGGCCCCAGGAAGGGATAGTTGATCTTGCCGTCGTTCTGCACGGTGTACAGCGTCAGCTCGTAAATCGTGCTGACGTTGAACGCCGACAGGGTTGGCATTTCCCCGGCATCGCGGACAATCCGCAACTGGTCGCCGATGCGGATCCGCTCCACCGCCGGCGGCAGTTGGGCCATGCGATCGAGGGCCTGCTTGCCCTCGTCCACCGTCTTGCCATCGGGCGCGACGATCCGCGCGGGCGTATTGCAGGCGGCCAATGCCATCATGGCCAGGACGAGCAAGGTTCGTTTCATCAAAGGGGTCTTCCTGTAGGTCATGATGCTCACCTCCAATAACCGGGGAACATGCTGATGCGCCGCTTGAGGGCGAGGGGGAGCTGGCGCTCCAGATGGCCCAGCCGGTAGCCGAGCAATTTGAACGCGCTGCGCACCAGTACTTCGGGTACGCGGTGCAATGCACCGGCTTCGCGTAACGCTCGAAGCTCGGCCAGTACATAGCGTTTACCTTCACCGCCGGCATCGCCAAAAGCCTGGCGGATCCACGGCTCGCGGCCGTAGAAAACGCCAATGTCGAAGTAGCGGTGAAACTCATCCATGAGACGGTAATCGTGGGAGTGATAGACCAGGGCGGTGGCGGCGTAGCGCACCTTGTAGCCTTCCAGCAGCATGCGGGCGGCGACGTAGGCGTCCTCGCTGCCGATCACATCCGCGGGGAAGCCACCGACGGCTTGCAGGGCGCTGCGCCGGTACACCGAAAACGAATCCGAGCTGAAGCAGGTCTTGATCCCCAGCTCCGGCGCATCAGCCAGGCTTTTGCTGCGGCTTTGCGGCGGGTAATTGAAGTGGCGTGACTGGGCGCCCAGCACCCCGGCATCCGGGTGCGGCAACTGGCGGCCGTAAGCGACGCCGTTGAGCGGGTCCAGTTCCAGCTCGGCCACCAGGTTGGCGAACGTCTCGGGTTCGGCGGGGATCGCGTCCTGGGTCATGACGATCAGCGCGTCGCCGTCGACTTGCTCGCTGGCCCAGCGGCGGGTGCCGCCATGGTTGAAGTCCTTGGCATCGATCACTTCGACCCGTACGCCGAACTCGCGAAAACGCGCCACGGTGTCATCGCTGGAAGCGCTGTCGACCACCAGGGTTTCGTCCGGTTGCAGGGTTTGCATGCGCAGCGCCGGCAGCAGCCGGTCGAGGTGGCTGGAAGCGTTGCGGGTCGGGATGATCAGGGCGGTACGCATCACTTCTTCACTTCGGCCGGAGCCCGGCCGTAGATGTCGTCAAAACGCACAATGTCGTCTTCGCCCAGGTACTCGCCGCTCTGCACCTCGATCATCACCAGGTCGATGATGCCAGGGTTGGTCAGGCGGTGCTTGTGCCCGGCCGGAATGTAGGTGGACTCGTTGGCGTTGATCAGGAATTCACGGTCGCCGTTGGTAATCATCGCCGCGCCGCTGACCACCACCCAGTGCTCGCTGCGGTGATGGTGCATTTGCAATGACAGCGAGGCGCGGGGCTTGACCACGATGCGCTTGATCTTGAAGCGGCTGCTTTCTTCCAGCACGGTGTAGGTGCCCCACGGCCGAGTGACGGTGCGGTGCAGGCTGAATGCCGGATGGTCCTGGCGCTTGAGCTCGGCGACGATGTAGCGCACGTCCTGGCTGCGCTTGGCGTCGGCAATCAGGATCGCGTCCGGGGTGTCGACGATGATCAGGTCGCTCACGCCCACTGCGCCCAACACGCGCTTGGGCGAGTCGATGTAGCAGTTATGCACGTCGTGCAGGACTGCTTCGCCATTGACCTGGTTGCCATTGGCGTCGCTCGGGGTGAGTTGGCGCACCGCGTCCCAGGAGCCGATATCACTCCAGCCGATGTCGCAGGGCACCACGGCCACTTGCGCGGATTTTTCCATCAGTGCCACATCGATCGAGATATCGGGCGCAGACCCGAAGCCTTCAGCGTTCAATTCGCGCTGGCGGCAGTTGTTGTTATTCAGGTTGTGGCTGTGGTCGAGGGCGGCTTTAGCGGCGTCCAATACGGCAGGGGCGTGCAGCGCAAGCTCGTCGAGCAATGTGCTCGCTTTGAAGCAGAACATCCCGGCATTCCACAGGTGCTTGCCGCCGTCCAGATAAGCCTGGGCGGTGGCCAGGTCGGGCTTCTCGACGAAGCGCTTGACCCGGAAACCCTGGCCCAGTGCCTCGCCTTGTTCGATATAGCCGAAGCCGGTTTCCGGGCGGTCGGGCTGGATGCCGAAGGTCACCAGGTAGCCGGCTTCCGCCAGGTCACGGGCTTGCGCGACGGCATCGGCGAAGGCGCTTTCATCAAGAATCAGATGGTCGGCGGGCAGGATCAGCAACTGCGCCTCGCTGCCGAAGTTTTCCTGTACATGCAGGGCGGCCACGGCGATGGCGGCGGCGGTGTTGCGCCCGAACGGCTCCAGCAAAAGGTCAAGGGCCAGATGAGCCTTGTTGACCACGCGGTAGTCATCGAGGGTGCGAAACAGCATCTCGCGGTTGGTCACCGTCAGCACACTTTCCACGCCTGGCAGGTGACTGGCCCGCAGGAACGTCTTCTGCAGCAGGCTCTGGTCGTCACGCATGCGCATGAAAGGCTTGGGCATGTTCTGCCGTGACACCGGCCACAGCCGGGTGCCCGAACCACCGGAAATGATGCAGGGAATCAAGCCGTTGAGGGTGTTCATCAATAGACTTCCTTGGTCGAAAGGACGGCCGGGACCGTCATGAAAACGATGTACAAGTCGAACCACACCGACCACTTCGAGATGTACTCCAGGTCGTACTCAACGCGTTTCTGGATTTTGAACAGGGTGTCGGTTTCACCACGATAGCCGTTGATTTGCGCCCAGCCAGTGATGCCCGGTTTTACCCGGTGGCGCGAGCTGTACTCGCTCACGGCAACTTCGTAGGGCACGCCGGCGGCCTTGGTCGCGGTGGCATGCGGGCGCGGGCCGACCATCGACATGTTGCCCAGCAGCACGTTGAACAGCTGCGGCAGCTCATCGATGCTGGTCTTGCGAATGATCCGGCCCACGCGGGTGATGCGCGGGTCGCCGCGGGTGGTCTGGCGGTCGGCGTTGAAGTCGCTCATCTCGGCGTACATCGAACGGAACTTGAACACCCGGATCACGTTGTCGTTGTAGCCAAAACGGTTCTGGCGAAACAGCACCGGGCCCTTGGAGTCGAGCTTGATGGCAATCGCCGTGATCAGCATGATCGGCGACAGTGCCACCAGGCCCAGGGTTGCCAGGATCAGGTCTTCACAGCGCTTGATAAACGGCGACCAGCCTCGCAGCGGCACATGGGAGGTGTTGAACATCAGGATGCCGCCCACATCGGTGATGCGGCTGTGGCCATAGCGCAGGGCCGCCATGTCGGGCACCAGCATGACGTTGACCGACATCTGCCGCAGGCGCTTCACCAGCCCGTTGATCCGCTGTTCGGCGGCCCAGGGCAGGGTGATCATCACCTGGTTGACCTGCTCGGAGCGGATCAGCTTTTCCAGGTCGCGGGTGTTGCCCAGCAGCGGCAGGTTGCTCAGTTCCTTGGGGATGCGCTCGGTGCGGTCGTCGATAAAACCGATCAGTCCGGAACGGATATCGCCGTTGCGCTGCAAGTGGTCGGCCACGTGCACGGCGGTGTCGGTGAAGCCGAGGATCACCGTGCGTTGCAGGTATTTGCCGCTGGCCATCAGGTTGCGGAACAGGCGCAGCATCACGATCCGCTCCAGCCCGAACAACGCAAGGCTGGTGATAAACCAGAACGCCAGGTTGCGCGGGCTCAACTGCGGGAACATCAGCAGAATCTGGTACATGAACAGCAGGATGCAAAAGGCCGCGGACCAGGCCACCAGCATGGTGCGAAACCGCAGGCGGTTGCTGAACAGCTCCTCGGAGTAAACCCCCATGGCCTGGAACAGAATGATCGTCAGGATCGCGAAAAATAGCAGCAAGCCGAGAAAGTGCGCGCGCAGTTCGGGGGCCATCGGGTCTGGATAAAACAGCAGGATCAGTGCTGGAAAAACGGCGGTGAGGCCGTGCATCAATTTTACGAAAACAACAAAGAACTCAATGAAACCGGCCCGGGTCAAAAACAGGCTGTCGACTGACGACTTCTCGCGCATAAAAACATCCCTCATTGCACACCAGGGCTTCCTTGTTCGGCTGCTCATCCATAAAGGCAGGGCTTGCTTTATAAGTGGCGCCAGACGAACGGTTACTTCGCTGGGTAATACGCAATTACCTATCTATCTGCAGGGAATTTGCGGGGTAATGGCTAAATGATGGTTCTCTTTTCTCTGCTCGTCAAGGTTTTGACTTTTTTATAAGGGTATCGATCTAGACACATTATCTAATTATCTGCGTGACAAATTGTTGACTGTCCAGGTCGGGTTCTCGAGTTCTTCGAGAACAAAATGCTGGCGTTTTGGAGTGTAGGAACAAATTTGGGAAATTTCCTGCGGCTGAGGAAAACCTTTTTTTGACGGAGGTCGGATGCGGGGTTTTTCGGGGACAAGCGACGAGTGGTGAGGACGTGAGTCCGTCACCACATTGAGGCGGTACTAACCTTAAAAATTGCCTTTCAAACTGACGGTGAAGTTGCGCGGTTCGCCGTAGAAATTACCCCAGTCGGCCGTTCCCACCGTCTGATAGTAATTTTTGTCGAAGAGATTGTTACCGTTCAGCGCCACCGTCCATGTGTCATCAACCCGGTACGCCAACCGCGCATTCCATACCGCATAACCGGCTTGTTCCAGTTTGATGCCTTGAATTCGGTAGTTGCTGCTCTGGGCGTTGACGCCGGTGCCGACGCTCCATTTCGACAGTGTGCCGTCCAACTGATAATCGCCCCACAAGCGCAGCATGTGTCGCGGCACGTAGCTGTTTGCAACCGCGCCAATTGCGGCGTTGTTGATGTTGTTGAGATTCTTGGTCTGGGTGTAGGTGTAGCCGCCCGCCACTTGCAAGCGTTCCAGCAACTCGCCACTCAACTCGGCTTCGACACCTTGTGCGCGAACCTTGCCCGTGTCGGTGTAGCAATAGCCGTCTGCCGAGGTACCGCATTGGGTGGTGTAGTCGGTTTCGGCGGCGTTTTTCTCGATAGCGCGGAACAATGCCAGCGAGCTGTTGAGGCGCCCCTCAAACCATTCTCCCTTGATACCCAGCTCGTAGTTTTCGCCGATTTTGGGCTTGAGGGCGGCGCCGGTCACCGTGGCGTTGGAGCTTTGTGGCTGGAAGATATCGGCGTAGCTGGCGTACACCGAAAGGTTGTCGTCGAGGTCATAGATCACCGCGGCGAATGGCGTGACTTCACCGGTTTCCTTGGTGCGTGCATCCTGCAGGGCCCATTCGCCCCAGGCGAGGTTATTCGACTGGCGGCGGTTTTCGAACCAACTGACGCGACTGCCGAGCACCACCATCAATGGCTCGGCCAGCCTCAGGCGCAAAGTGGCGTAGGTACCGTACTGGGTGGCGGTTTCCTTGACGGTGCCGCCCCGGTACATGTTGGGCCAGAAGGTATCGTTGGCGGGCTGCGGGAAGTGGTGGTTGGGCAGGAAGATACTTTGCCGGTCGGGCAGGCTCCGGATCGCGTAGACATCGTCCTGGGTGCCACGGCTGCCATTGGCGCCGATGATGAGTTCATGCTGCAAACCGAACGCTTCGAACTTACCGTCCAAGTAGGCATCCAGTCCGAAATCCCGGTGGTCGTAGTCAAACAGCGCGGCGTACATCTCGGCGGTTGGCGCCGGATCACCGTACTTCACGGTGCCTTGGCTGGCGGCGTATTTGATGTCTTGCAGGTTGCGGCTGTTCACCGCCGTGACCTTGAGTTGCCAGTCGTCGTTGAAGTGGTGGGTGAGGTCGGCAAACAGCGTAGTGCGTTGGCTCTGCCAGTCGTTCCAGGCCTGGCCCAGGCAGGTGGATCGGCTCAGGCCGATGCTCTTGCCGTCGCTGTAGCGCGGCACACCGCCCCAGCAGGGCGTTGCATCGACATCTTCGTAGCTGGCACCGATGCCCAGGGTGGTGTCAGGCGAGAGGTCAACATCCAGTGCGAGGTAGACAGCTTGGTCCTGGCGCTTGGAGACGTCCATGTACGAGCCACGGTTCTGTTGGCTGACCACGGCGCGGCCGCGTACGGTGCCGCTGTCATTGAGCGGGCCGCCGGTATCGACGTCGGCGCGGTAGTTGTCCCAGGTGCCGGCAGACAGCGACAGGCTGGTGGTGGGTTTGTCTTGTGGCCGCTTGCGCACGAAGTTCACCGCACCACTAGCGGTGCCGGCGCCCTTGAGCATGCCGGCCGCGCCCTTGAGCACTTCCACCCGGTCATAGATCGCCATGTTGGCGGTGAAGCTGTCGGCCTGTACGTAGTCTTTGCCGATGTCCAACGGCACACCGTCGAACTGGTATTGGCCGAGCATCTTGAAACCACGGGAATAGAAATACTTGCCACCCATAGGTGAGTCGTAGGTGGTGATACCCGGGGTGTGTTCCAGTAATTGATCGATGGTGGTGATGTTCTGGTCGTCGATCAGCTTGCGGGTCATGACGCTGACCGATTGCGGTGTTTCCCGCAGGCTGTGGGCGCCCTTGCCGATGGTCACTGCGCCGGTGGTGTAGGAACCGCTGCCGTCAGTGGTGACGCCGAGGTGTTCGCCGGTCACGGTGGTGGCACCCAGGTTCAGCGCGCCGGTGTCCGCGACTTGCGGCAACAGCAGCCAGGTGTTGTTGCTCTGGCGTTGGGCTTGCAAGCCCTGGCCCTGGATCAATTGGCTCAAGGCCTGTTGGCTGTCCAGCGCGCCGTTGAGGCCGGGGCTGGTCTTGCCGGCGACGCTGGTGGCGTCATAGGACAGGCTGATACTCGCCTGGCGCGCAAACTGGTCGAGCACCGTGGCCAATGGGCCGGGTGCAATGTTCCAGTCACGGGCCTGGGTGTCGCTGACAGGCGTTTGCGCCATGACCGCCAGGGGCAGGGCGCTGCCGTTCAGGCAGGCACCGAGCAGGGCGGCGTGCACCGCATGCTTGAGGGGAGAACGCTTGGAGGGGAACGCTTGCATGACCGCGGAATGCTCCTGAAGGAAGTGGACAGAATCGGCCTGTTGATCGGCCTTTCCTTACAGGTCGAGCGAAGATGAGAATTCACCTCATTTATTTTCGGAAGGTCATGCACGAGCGGCGACGGTCACCCAATAACGGCTGCGATAGGTGATGTTCACCGACAGTGCCTGTGCCACCAGGGTCAGGACCTGATCGGTATCGTCCAACTGGTAAGTCCCGGACACACGCAGGCCGGCGACCGCTTCGCTGCAGCGCACCAGCCCAGTGCGGTAACGGCTCAGCTCCGCGAGGAAATCGTCCAGACGCATGTTGTGAGCGCTGATCACACCGTCGCTCCAGGCCCAGGGATCCAGGCCCGTGGTGGCGGGTGGACGCAAGCCGTTTCGATCAAACAGCACCTGCTCGCCGGGCTGTATCACCCCACGTGCGCTGGCCTGATGGCTGTCGGCGAATACCGCGACGCTGCCTTTTTGCACGGCGAGCAAGGTGCCGTGGGGCTCCTCGCGCACCATGAACCGGGTGCCCAAGGCGCGCAGATAACCGTCGCGGGTTTGCACCCAGAAGGGCCGTGGCGCGCTACCGTCGGCGCCCATGTCGATCAGGATTTCACCCTGGCGCAACTGCACCAGACGTCTTTCGGTGTTGAAGACTGTGTCGATGGCGCTGGCACTGTTGAGCTGGATACGGCTGCCATCGTCGAGGGCGACCCAACGCCGCTCTCCGGTGGCGGTGCGGTAATCGGCCAGCAGGCCGGGCAATGGCGTGTAGTCGCGGCCGAACCATGTCAGCCCTGCGGCACCGGCGAACAGCCCGAGCAACTTCAACCCTTCACGGCGGCTGATGCGTTGGCGGGCACCTTGCAAGGCATGGCGGCCGACCTGTGCCGGCAACTGCGCAAACTCGTCACTCATCGACGAGACCCGTTGCCAGGCCTGCTGGTGATCGTCACTGGTTTCAAGCCAGCGTTCGAAGGCGGCCGTGGTGGCGTCATCGGCAATATTGAACCGCAGCTTGATCATCCACTGGATCGCCTGGTCCACCAATGGCGGATTAGCCTTCGGCATAACGCAACCGATAACAGGCATGCAGTGCCTTGGCCAGGTCGCGCTCCACGGTGGCCTTGGACACCCCCAGGCGCTGGGCGATCTGTTGGCAGGTCAGGCCGTCCAGTTGTGCCAGCAAAAACGCTTCGCGCACCCGTGGCTTGAGTTGGTCCAGCAGGCGGTCGATGCGCTCCAGGCTGTCGAGGATCAGCAGGCGGGTTTCTTCCGACGGCACCTCGACTTGCGGGAAATGCGCGAGGCTCTCCAGATAGGCACGCTCCAGTTCGCGGCGGCGATACTGGTCGATCATCAGGCTGCGGGCGATGCTGCTCAGGTAGGCCCGGGGTTGCAGCAAGGCTTGCTGCTTGCGCGCATTGAGCAGGCGCACGAAGGTTTCCTGCGCCAGGTCGGCGGCGTGCTCACGGCAGCCCGTACGCCGGCTCAACCAGCCGCGCAGCCAGGAATGATGGGCATGGTAGAGCTGGCCGATGGCGGCATGATCCAGTGGGTGGTCGCTCGACATGGGCATCCTGGCGCGGGCGTCTTAATTGATAACGGTTCGCATTCTATGCGTTGGCCAGAGGATTGGGCAATCGTTGCCGTGTGGATTTGGCCGGATGCACAAACCCACACAGGCTTGACGGGGTTGCGGCTAAGCCTTGCGCAGGTGCAAACACTCAATCGAGCGGTCGACGGTGGTCTTGGCAATTTCCAGCAAATGCCACACCGCCAACAACTTCGCCCGCTCGGGGCTTTGCAGCAGTTCGCCGCAGTCGAGGGCGGTGGCCGAGGCGCTGCTGAGCAGGCTGGCGGTGTAGAGCAGGGAGTCTTCGAAGCTCAGGTCTTCGTTGACGGTATGGAAGCCCTGGGAGGGCAGGTAGTGTTCGAGGGCGCGATTGAACGCGGCGCGGTTTTTGAGCAGGTCGATGGGTGGGTCGGGGACGGGTTTATTCATGGTGTAACTCCTTTTCGGTTAAGGAGCCGACCCCTTCGCGACTAAACGTAGGGTGGCGGCTGTACGCAGGTTAGTCGACCGGCCGAAAAGGAAAAACCGGCGCACCCGAAGGTGCCCTGCGCACAGCCACCATAAAACCTCATGATGGGACATGCGCCTTTTCGGATCCGGGCGACTAAACCCGATCACTGATGAGCAGTGACGGGGCGAAGACTAGCCAGCGGTTCCGGCAGGCACAAGGCCGAAAGATTGTCTCGGAAACGTCCCGCAAGTTAAAGGGATTTACCTTGCTGGCCCTTTATTCCTATCTGAAAAAACTCGCGAATTTTCCCCGACCTTGCAAGGCCCCAAGGGCCACTGCAAAGCGTATCCAGCACAATTTTTTGTGCGCCTCAGGCGGGCTGACTAATCTGCAAGCTTTCCCGGCGGATGGCTTGAGTATGATCGACTTCGCAACCCTGGCTGTTTTCTCTGGCGCAGTTCTGCTGCTGTTGCTATCCCCAGGGCCGAACATGGCCTTTGTCATTAGCCACGGCGTGACCTACGGCTGGCGTGGCGGGGTGGCGTCCGGGTTGGGTATCAGTGTGGCGGACCTGTTGCTCACGGCACTGACCGCGACCGGCGTGACTGCACTGGTCGCCAGTTGGCCGCCGGCCTTCGATCTGATTCGCTACGCCGGGGTGTGGTACCTGCTGTGGCTGGCGTTCAAGACCTTGCAAAAAACACCCGCTTTGGACACGGCCCACGTCGTCCGGGTGCCGCTGGGCCGGGTGTTCGTGCGGGCGATGCTCAACAGTTTGCTCAACCCCAAGGCGTTGCTGTTTTTCATGGTGTTCCTGCCGCAATTCGTCAAACCCGAGGCGGGGCCCATCGCACTGCAACTGGTGCAACTGGGGATCATCCTGACGCTGATCAGTGGTGTGTTTCATGCCGTGCTGGGGATCTTCGGCGGGGCGCTCAGCCGGTTTTTTGCCGGAGAATCCAAGAGTGCAGGCCTACAGAAATGGGGCCTGGCGACGGTGCTGATGGTACTGGCCGTACGGTTGGCGTTGATGTCTCGCCCAACGTGAACCCGTCTTGTGAAAGAACGATTGTTACGTGGTGAGTTCCGCAGTGGAGGCGGTGTAGGGGGGAGGTGTTAGTTACATATTTTATGTATCACTTACTCGTTTGAAGATTAGTGAGGCGTACTTAATGATGCACTTCCATCGTTCAAGGAAGCCGCCATGAAAAAAAATGATTACCACTTGTTTGACTCTTTGGTACTTATTGACAGCGCCCTGCTGTTCCGCCGTTCCAGCTTGAAGAATTGCCAATGAGTTCGCCGATAGTTGATATCGTCGTTGTGGGGGCGGGCCCTGTAGGACTTGCCTGCGCCTATCTTGCGCGGCTGTGTAACCTGCAGGTATTGATTGTCGACAAGTCTGCGGCACCACTTCAGGTTGGACGAGCCGACGCGCTCAATGCCCGAACCTTGCAACTGCTCGAGATCGTTAATCTATTTGACGGTCTTCATTCCAAGGGGAAACCGTGCAACACCAGTTCGGTGTGGGCCGACGGTGAGTTTGTGTCGCGCCAGTCCACGTGGTGGGAGTCTTTGGAAGGCTGTTTTCACAAACACTTCCTCATGCTTGGGCAATCATTCGTCGAACAGTCGCTGGACGAGAAACTCAAGGACATGGAAAGCGCGGTACGACGCAATACTTCCGTCAGTGATATCAATGTCACCGATGATCTATGTACGACGACATTGTCGACCGGCGAGGTTATCACCTCCAGATTCGTGATTGGTGCGGACGGTTCGCGCTCGTTCGTGCGCAATCTTTTCAATGTCCCGTTCGAAGTGACGCATCCACAAATGATCTGGGCGGTCCTGGATGGCGTGATCGAGACTGATTTCGTGAAGGTTCCCGAAATCATCGTCTTTCAGGCCGAAACCTCTGATGTGGCGTGGATCCCGCGAGAGGGAGACCTGGATCGATTCTATGTGCGCATGGACATCAAGGATTTTACTGCCGAGCAGGCAATCGCGAAGATCAACCGTGCCATATTTCCGCACACGTTGCGCTTCAAGGAACTCGTCTGGTTCTCGCAGTTCTCCGTCAAGGAGTCGGTGGCCGAGCACTATTCAATTGCTGACAAGGTCTTTCTGGCGGGGGATGCATGCCATATCCATTCCGTAAATGGCGGCCAGGGTTTAAATACGGGTTTGGCAGACGCCTTCAACCTTATGTGGAAGATGAACATGGTGCTGAACTGCGGCGCACCGAGGGAGCTTCTGCGTACCTACGAGCAAGAGCGGAAGCCAGTTGCCATGGGGGTTATCGAGACCTCCGGTGAACTCGTGCGTACCACCAAATATTCAAATAGCGGGACGCACGCAAAGGACTACATCAAAGTCTTCGAGCGAAGGGCCGGCTACATCACCGGCATGGGCATTCACTACGGTGAACACGAACTTCATGGAACGCGTTTGCTCGACTTCATGATCCATCACAATGCGGGGCAGGTGGACACACGTGTCTATTCGCTTCTCGACTATCGTTTTTTCACGCTTCTGATCTTTGGCGATTGCCAGGTTGAATTGGACTTGCCGCCGTTTGTAAAGGTTATTCGGATTAACGAAGAGGCAAGTCCCTATACAAATCAAATAATTCTGGTACGTCCTGACTCGTACATCGCCATGTCTTCCTCTCTTACGGATGTATCCGCGATTACGGCTTATCTCACTTCACCATTATGCCAACCAACGACCTAAAGCCGAGCGTGGGAGCGCTCAGCTCTCAGGTGTTATCCCAACCGCGCGGCGGCTCTCGCCACGATCTCGCCGCGTGTCTTGCGTGACTGTGCTGTGCGTTTGTTGGCCTCTTCCAGAATGTGCGCAGGCGCTGTATCTGGTCGCCCTGCGTTGAAAGGTGGCGCAGGCGCGTATTCAATTTGCAGTTGCACCAGTTGCGCAGCCGCTTCGCTGTACAGTTCAGCCGCCAGGGTCAGGGCAAAATCAATCCCCGCCGTAATTCCGCCCCCGGTAATTAAATTGCCGTCACGGACCACGCGGGCCTGAACCGCAATCGCGCCCAATGGTGCCAGCATGTCATGGTAGGCCCAGTGAGTCGTGGCTTGACGCCCTTGCAACAAGCCCGCTGCACCCAGTACCAGCGAACCAGTGCACACCGATGTTATGTAGCGTGCGGCTTTGGCCTGCAACTTGAGAAAGTCCAGCGTAGGCGGGTCTTCCATCAACGCACCAACCCCTGCACCCCCAGGTACGCACAACACGTCGAGCGCCGGACAATCGTCATAGGTCATGGTTGGGGTGAACACCAGTCCCGTGCTGGAGGTGATGGGTGCCAGATCTTTCCACACCAAATGCAGCGTTACATCTGGTAGCGACCCCAGTACGTCGTATGGCCCGGTGAGGTCCAGTTGCTGAATGCCCGGAAACAGCAGGAAGCCGATCTGCAATGTCATTGTGAAACCCCTGATAGAGAAGTGGACGGTTTTACTCTAGTGACATAGGATTTGGCCTACACGCCATTAGGCCCACCAATTACGCCAATCATGTCAAAGATCATCCATGTACTGGCTTTTCCGAACGTTCAAGTGCTCGATGTCACAGGGCCTTTACAGGTTTTTGCGTCCGCCAATGACCTGGCGCGCCAGCGAGGGCTTTCTGCGCCTTATTGCGTCAGCGTAATTGCTTCACAGTCGAGCCCGATAATGACGTCTGCCGGTTTGGCGCTGGTCGGTGAGCCGCTTCCTGCGATCGAAAGCCCCTGTGACACCCTGATCATCGCCGGAGGATGGGGCGTATACGGCGCTGCAGAGGATCACGAGCTGGTTGACTGGGTTCGGCAAAAGGCGTTCCTGTCGCGCCGGGTGACTTCGGTATGCACAGGGGCTTTTTTACTGGCCGCCACTGGCTTGCTGGATGGCCGTCGCGTGGCCACCCACTGGACCCGTTGTGAAGAGCTTGCGTTCAAATATCCGAAACTGAAGGTCGAGGCTAACCCCATCTTTATTCAGCAGGGGGATGTCTGGACATCGGCGGGGGTCACTGCCGGGATTGACTTGTGCCTTGCGTTGGTCGAAGAGGATCTTGGGCAAGCCCGCGCACTGGAAGTTGCGCGCCACCTTGTGGTGTTTCTCAAGCGCCCCGGCGGGCAATCACAATTCAGCGTGACGTTATCCCTGCAAGAGGGCGGCAGTCGGTTCGCCGAGCTGCATGCCTGGATGGCCGAACATCTGACCCTTGACCTGAATATCGCGACCCTGGCGATGCAGGCGGGTATGAGCGAGCGAAGTTTTGTACGCCATTACCGTGCTGAAACCGGGCAGACACCAGCGCGAGCGGTGGAGCTGATACGTGTGGAGACTGCCCGTCGACAACTGTCCGACGGTGCAGCCTCAATAAAACGGATTGCCCAGCAGTGTGGCTTTGGTTGTGAGGAAACCATGCGTCGCAGCTTTTTGCGGACCTTGGCGGTGACTCCCCAGGCCTACCGTGAACGGTTTTCCTGAGCGCAATGAGGCCACCAAGGTCTACCCGTCATCACTGCGCCGGGTCTAGAGGGGCGCCGATGGCGCTGCGTTTGCTTCTGGGCGATGCACATGAGGGTTGCTCAGGGGCGGGTCGCTATGGATATGCACACGGCGTAGATGACGACCACTGTGACTGGTGAAAGCTTCCCGGCCATGCAGCAGCGTGAAATTGTCCGTCAACACAATATCGCCGGTGCGCCACTGGTGAGAGTAATGCACGCGTGGGTCGTAAAGGATGGTTTTGAGACTGTCGAGCAAGGATGCCTCTTCGCCAGCTTCAATACCGCTGAAGGTGTACCGGGATGGATTGATAAAGCTGCCGTCACCTTTCACAGGTTGCTCGCAAAACCTCAGGACCGGAAACTGGCGCCGCGGGTGGACGTCTATGATCGGCGCATGTGCCGTGTTGCTATAGAGTTCTACCGTACGCTGATAGCTACCGTAGGCCTTGCTCCACAACTCACGCACTTGAGGCGATGCGATACGTAGTGCATGGGCCGTGTTGGAGAACGTGGTTCGGCCGCCTTGATCAGCGTCGACGGCGTTCACGCACTGGAAAATTTGAAATTCAGGCACCGTGTCCAGGTACATGCCGTCCCAATGCAGCGGCACATAGCTGTTTGCGAATATGTGATCGTCCGGATCAGGGTGTTCCTCTAATTCCAACACGGCGCCGAAGGGCCACATCATGATCTGCCCGAAGGTTGAGCAGTAGCGTGCGAAACTATCGGTGCTGTCAAAATTGTCGAAGTCACGGAGCACAACCAGTTGATGGCTGTGCACCAGCATCCGCAACCACGAAACGGGCAGCTCGCCGATATGCCGATGAGTATGAGTAGGCGTCACCATTACGCCGAACTCGGGCGTTTGGCCGGATTGGGCGGGTAGGGCACAAAGATCGATCAGGCGCGGCAGGTCGAGGTCTATCATGCGACCTCCTCGGGCAACGGCGCAGTGCCCATATGAGCGGTGTCCAGGATGTAATGGCTGGCAGATTCGTCCTGTATTACCAATTGTGCGCCACACAACTCGGCTTCGCGGCGATTCATCAGCATGTACTTTTCGCCAACTTTGACTGCAACACCGTGCCAAGGTGTCATCCAGTCATCTTGGGTTGGCATCATGTGAATACCGATTTTCAGGCTGTCCGCAGGTTGCGGGTGAATTGAAAGCCGAATCGCGTTGGGAAATTCATCGGCAAGCAGCGCTCCCCAGGCCCAACTGCGCTGGATAACGCCAACGGCAAGGGTTTTGGATTTTTTCTGCAACGAGCTTTTCGATCCGACATAACCGGGTATCAAGCTGTCCTGAAACATGAAACGTGTGATGGCCCGGTACAGGAGTACCCCTGCCTCGGATTTCAAAAGTGTGCGCTTGACCGCTTCGCAGGGCTCGGAATAGCGGTTGGCCATCAACTGACGCAATTCGTCGAAGTCAGTCGATTGGGTATTGAACTGGTTGCAGTCTTCCAGGTTATAAAGCGCCAGGTGCTCAGGGAATGACTGTGTAATGATTTTAAGAATAGAAGCCTGATAGTTGCTGACGTCGTCGTCATCGACGCCAATCAAATCGCTGAATACGCGACCATCAGAACAAATGGTCAGTTTTGCTCCCGGGGAATAAATCCTTTTAATTTTGGCGCACAGTGTGTTGAGCGCCTGCAAAGAGAGTTTTTCCGCCATGTCGGGTAGCCGGCCCAGTACCTTTCCTGGATTAGGCGACTTGGCAGGAAAAGCGGGTAATACCAATTCGACAGGCTTGCCAGCACTCACAAAGTGTTGAATACGTGGTGTCTGGATTTTTTTAATTGTTTCACTCTCCTCGTTTGAAGTTGCGCCTGACGTATATTCCCGGTCTCGGCGATGAATGTTCAATATCTCTTGTAGGATGCGTGACGATACGTCGTGTGTCTGATTGTTCATATAGTACTCTTTGTTGTTATGAGGTCTTTTTGACGCGCGAAACTAAGGTGTGAGCGTTGTTTGTTTGAGCGTCGGTAGTAGATAAGAAGTGAGATACGTTTCAAGCTGTCTCTATACATTAAAAAGTTTTGCATGTTATGCAGTGCGTGGATAGTGTTTGTAATAATTTTTAATGTGTTCAAAGGTTCGATTTGAACATTGTTTCAGTGGTCGTGAGGACGTGTTTAATGGTGGGTTTTAGATTCGGATTACTATGTTTATATATTTTATAAGTGGGGGAGGTGCGTTGGGTTGAGAGAGGGGGTGTTTTTGTTGAGAGGGATAGACAGGTGTGTATGAGTAGAATCGAAAAAGTCGGAGCCCATGTATAAATGAAGGAGCGGGCTCCTGAACGTGGGTCAAATGTTAAGGAATGTGAGTTTTGAGTTGCGTGCTTACAATTGCTGATGCTCTCGTAGGAAACTTAACTAATAAGTTGACGGTGCATCCTGCTTTTTACCTGTGTATCTCCTGAAGCTACTTCCTCCTGTCATGGTGGAATGACGTGCGGCGACCACAGCACCGCATCGCCGTCTCGAACACCGGGCTGCGGTATTCCGTAGGGGCTCGGCCTCAGGAGGCGGGCCGGTGGGTGAGGCTCAGCAATTCGAAGATCGCCCCAAGGGTGGCTTGTGGCGCTTCCTGGGGAATGTTGTGGCCCACGCCAGCCAGCACTTCGCGCCGATAAAACCCGCTGAAGTTCTCCAGGTCGTCATCTTCCACCGGGGCCGGACCCACGCCGTCGTCGGCACCGCACAACGAGATACTCGGCACCGAAATCGGCGGCGGTTGCATCAGCGCCTGCTCGATGCATTCCAGCGCCGGGTCGCCCGGTGCGTACATGAAGCGGTGACGGTAGGAGTGCACTACCACCTCGACAAAATCCGGGTTGTCGAACGAGTGGGCGGTGTTGCTGTACAGGCCGGGTCCCTCTGCCCACGAGGGTGACCACAGCGACCACAATAGCTCGCAGAACTCACGGCGATTGGCGGTTAAACCGTCGACGCCGCGTTGGGTGTGAAGGTAAAACTGATACCACAGCCGATGCTCTGTTTCCGGCGCCCGGGGCCGGGTCGAGGCGGCAATATCCTGAATGTTGTAGCCATCGCCGGTCACCAGGCCGTGCACTCGTTCAGGCCACAGTGCTGCGACGATACAGGCGGCGCGCCCGCCCCAGTCATAGCCCACCAGCGTGGCTTTTCCGATGGATAACGCATCCATGAAATCCAGCAAATCCTTGGCCAGTGCCGCTTGTTGGCCGGAGCGCATCACCTGGTCGTTGATAAACCGCGTCGGCCCGTAGCCGCGCAGGTAGGGCACCAGCACCCGGTAGCCACGCGCGGCGACCACCGGGGCGATCTCGTCGTAGCCGCGCGGGTCATAGGGAAAGCCGTGCAGCAGGATCACTACCTCACCGCCTTCCGGGCCATGGGCTTCGTAGGCGATATCGAGCATTGGCGTGCGGATGTTCAGCAGCGGGGCGAGGGTGGCCATGGGGGCTCCGAGGGTGGAGGGAACGTATTGGAACGTTAGACCAAAACGGTTACCGGACGTCGTCCGAAAGGCTGCAGTTGTTTGACTTGTCTAGACCGGCCTGGCGCAAGCCGATGCAGTTCCCCCAAGGGTCGCGCACCTGGCACATCCACTCGCCGCCTTGGATTTTCATCGGGCCGCGATACAAAGTGGCGCCTAACGTGACCAGTCGCTGTACCTCGTGATGCAGGTTAACCACCCGCCAATACACCACCGACCCCGCCGCACCGCTGGCGACCTTGTTGTCGGCGTTCACGATTTCGATGGCTACGCCGCCCACGTCCAAATGACCGAAATCATCGGGCTCGTGGTAGATGCGTGTGGCGGCAGAGAAGGCGGTGGCGTACCACTCAGTGGCGGCACGCCAGTCGGGGACGTGAATCAGGATGGAGATAATGGGCATCAACCGAACAACACCTGCTGCCAAAGGGTTTCACTGATGATAGCGATCGGAATACCGCTATTTCTTAACTCGACGGCTTTTTTGATCTTCGTTCCATATGAGCTATGGAGCCATTGTTCATTACCAACGCTCCCGACCACGAGAAAATGAACCTTCTTGCTCACCGAGTTACCGATAAGGCCGCCGCGTTCTACGACAAGTAACTCACATTCCTTGCGAGGCCCGTACGCCATGACACCGGTAAACAAAAAAGTCCGGTCCTGCCACTCCAGTGTCGGAGCCGGATTGTTCAGCGGCAGGCTGCTGACAGCAGAGGGGCGTTGAGGTGACCCCACCGAGATACCGGAAAACTGATGCAGCATTTCCAACAGTTCTGCGGACTCTTCCGCGTCGAGAACACCGTCACTCAACATGCTGGCAAGGCGCTGATAAAGAATGTTTACCACCGGGTCTTCCAACTGGAGCAGGTGGGTTTCTATCCAGGTCTTTAGAAACGCTGCTTCCATCTGATTGATGTTTCCGTCGGCGACCAGGCCGGCAGTGACGCCGAGTAATGCGTCGGCAGAGCGCCGATCAATACGCTCCTTGTGGAAGAGGTGACTGCGTTCGAATTCCTGATGAAGATCGGTCATGCGTCCATGCTCCTTAAGTCAGTGCTTTGCCAGGTCTCGGTCCAGCTCAGCATGGGCCGAAGGTTTCGCGTTGATGGTGAAACCGATATACACACATGTTGTGATGTTTGCCAAACAACCTGTGGCGAGGGAGCTTGCTCCCGTTGGGCTGCGCAGCAGCCCCAGGTTTTGTTGACTGTGTTCTTTGAGTTAGATGGCGTTGAGCTTTTTAGGGCCGCTTCGCGCCCCAGCGGGAGCAAGCTCCCTCGCCACAGTGAGGGGCTGACTTAAATCTCTGCGTGGCTGATGACGTGTTTGAAGTGATGCCGCCACAAATCCGCGCCCAGTTTCCCCGAGCGATCCAGCGATGAACCCACAGTCAAATCGCTGATCAGCGTGGGCTGTAATCCGGCATCAAACAACGCAAACCCGGCCGCCAGCACACAGGTGTCAGTCTGGATGCCACACACCAACACCCGGTCTGGCGCGAGGCTTTTCAGGTGGCTGATGGTCTCGGGCGTGGGCGCGTAGCCGTGTTTGATGAAGATATGGTCGGCGGCGATCAGGCTATCGTCGTCGGGCGCCGGCTGCCAGCCGAGTTGGCGGGCGAACGGGGTGATGCTTTCGTCGTGGCGCTCTACGGTGGCCACTGACGGCATGCGACCCAGCAAGGCGTTGATGCCGATTACCAGCCAGTCGGGCGGGGCGAAGGAGGGTTGTACATCGATGATCAGTAAGACTTGGCGCATTGGCATCCTGGTATAGATCGAAGGACCACCCATTGTGCACCGGGTACACCTCGTCTCCAAGTCTGGCGCGGTCTATGTGGGAGCAGGCAAGCCAGCTCCCACAAGGTTACTCAATTGCCTTCAGATTGTGCTCGGGCTCAAGGCTGCCAAACCGTCTTCACCCCGCTCAACTTCCGGTCCAGAAACGTCGCTGCGCTGATCAGCGCCAAATGGCTCAACGCCTGCGGTGTATTGCCCAAATGCCGTGCCTGGTTATCAAACTCTTCGGCATACAACCCCAGCGGGTTGGCATAGCGCAGCAACTGTTCAAACTCCAGATGCGCCTTCTCCACTTGCCCGGCCCGGGCCAGGCATTCCACGTACCAGAACGAGCACGCTGCAAACGCGCCCTCGGTGCCTTGTAGCCCATCAATCTGGCTGTCGTCGTTGCGGTAGCGATAAACCATCCCATCGCGCACCAGGCTTTTCTGGATCGCCTCCAGTGTCGACAACCAGCGCGGGTCTGTCGCCGCAACGAAGCGCACCAGTGGCATCAACAGCATCGAACCATCCAGCGCGGTGCTGCCGATATGCTGCACGAAGTGGCCGCGTTCTTCGTTCCAGAAGTTGCTCCAGATATCGGCGTAAATCGCCTGGCGGGTCTGGTCCCAACGGGCAAACGGCGCCGGCAGCGAGCGCTTGGACGCCAGGCGGATCGCCCGGTCCAGCGCCACCCAGCACATCAGCCTTGAGTGCAGGAAGTGATGCTGCTCACCGCGCATTTCCCAGATGCCGACGTCTTTGTGGTTCCAGGTTTCGCAGACCTGGTCGGCTACTTCCGCCGTGTGTTTCCAGCCCTCGTGGGAGATGGCCTCACCGTATTTGTTGACCAGGTATACCGCGTCCATCAACTCGCCGTAGATATCCAGTTGTACCTGGTCGTACGCCTCGTTGCCGATGCGCACCGGTTGCGCGCCGCCGTGGCCGCTGAGGTGGCTCAGCTCGGTTTCCGGCAGTTCCTGGCGGCCGTCGATGCCGTACAGGATGTTGATTTTCATCGGCTGATCGCAGCAGTCACCCACCCGGCCTTTCAACCAGCGCATGTAGCCGTTGGCTTCCTCGATAAACCCCAGGCGCATGAACGCGTAGACGGTGAACGAGGCGTCGCGGATCCAGGTGTAGCGGTAGTCCCAGTTGCGCTCGCCGCCGGGTGTTTCCGGTAGGCCGAAGGTGGCGGCGGCGAGGATTGCACCGTGTTTGCGCGAGGTCAAAAGCTTCAAGGCCAGGGCCGAACGATTGACCATCTCGCGCCAGCGCCCACGGTAGTTGGATTGGGAAATCCAGCCGCGCCAGAACTTCAGGGTGCGCTCCAGGCACAGGTCGGTGCAGTCGTTTTTGACTCGGGCATCGTCCAGCCCGCCGAGGACAAACTCGGCGCCTTCTTCCTGGCCGAGCTCAAAGGATGCTACGGCAGCGTCGCCATCCAACTGCAGGGTGTGGCTGCTGGTCAGGCGCAGGCCGGGTTGGTCTGCGGCCTCAAACAACACGTCGCCGTCATCTTGAGTGGCCCGGGTCTGGGCGCGGGCGTAGTCATGACGCACTGCGCAGCGCATATGGATGCTCGCTTTGCCGCTGACCACCCGCACCCGCCGAATCAGGATCGGCAGGTCGTCAACTTCTTCACTGACGGTCAAGAAATCGGTAATTTCCACCACCGCCTCATTGCTCAACCAGCGGGTTTGCAGCACGTTGGTGTCGGGCAGGTAGATCTGCTCGCGGCGGGCGTCGGGCAGGTCCGGCGTGAGCTGGAAGATGCCGGCGGCGGGGGAGTCCAGCAATGAGCAAAAGATGGAGGGGCTGTCGAACTCCGGCCAGCAGAAAAAATCGATGCTGCCTTTGTCGTTCACCAGCGCTGCACTGCGCATGTCGCCGATGATGCCGTGGGCATCAATGGCACTTTGTGGTTCGTTTTTCAGATCAACCATTGCCACGAAACTCCGGATAAAGGCTCATGCCGCCATCAATGAACAGGGTGCTGCCCACCACGTAGTCGGAGGCATCACTGGCCAGCCACACCACCGCGTTGGCCACGTCTTCGACGTCACCCACGCGGCCATAGGGAATCAACTTGAGCAGTTCCACCTCGGCCGCGCCTTCGGTGGCGGCGCGGTTGATGGCCGTGCGGATCGCTCCCGGCGCAACGCCGTTGATGCGGATGCGCTGCTGGCTGACTTCCTGGGCCAGGGTGCGCATCAGCATTTCCACGCCGCCCTTGGACGCGGCGTAGTTCACGTGCCCGGCCCAGGGAATCACCTGGTGCACCGAACTCATGTGGATAATCTTCCCGGCGGCCCGGGAAACACCTTCGCGGATGCCCTGGCGGTTGAAGATGCGCAACGCGGCGCGGGCGCAGAGGAACTGGCCGGTGAGATTGACGCCGATCACGGTGTTCCAGTCGTCGAGGGTCATGTCGACGGCAGCGGCGTCTTTCTGCATGCCCGAGTTGGCCACCAGGATGTCCAGGTGCCCGAAGGCATCAAGGGTCTGGGCAAACAGGCGCTCCACATCGGCCTCTTTCGACACGTCGGCGCCAATCGCAATGGCCCGGCCGCCGTTGGCGTTGATCTGCGCCGCCAGTGCTTCAGCCGGCGCCGCCTGGGCGTTGTAGTTCAGTACCACGGCGGCTCCGGCCTCGGCCAGGGCCTTGGCGGCCCCCGCGCCGATTCCGGAACTGGCGCCAGTCACCAGCGCCACTTGTTGCTCCAACGAAATGCGCATTGCCCACCCAACCTTTTTCAGAGTGCCCAACTAGCTGACTGACGGGGCGGCCCACAAGTTCACCGGCTGTCTGGAATGCGACGATGGCTGTCTATATCTATCGTTTTTGCCACAGGACTTTTCGCTAGAATCGACGCTTGATTGATGCGAGACCTCAGCCGATGAACAGCCCACCCCGCCCGTGGCTTGAAGCCTATGCCGACAACTACCGCAACGACGACGTGGTGCATCCCCATTGCCATGCCCAGGCGCAGCTGATCCACGGGGTGTCCGGGGTGATGGTGGTCAGCACTGCCCAGGGCAGTTGGCTGGTGCCGTCCGGGCATGCGCTGTGGGTGCCGGCCGGAACCCCGCACGAGATCCGTATGGCCGGCGAAGTGCATATGCGCACGCTGTTCCTGATGCCCGAGGCCGAGCCGGGGCTGGGGCGCACCTGTCAGGTGATTGAAGTGTCGGCGTTGCTGCGTGAGCTGATCGTTGCGGCCACCCGGATTGCCGGGCACCACAGCCCGCGTCTGCAGGCCATGATCGAGTTGATCCGCATGGAACTGCTCGCCGCGCCGGTGGTGGCGATGCACGTGCCGGTGCCCGGCGAAGCACGGCTGGCCAGGCTGTGCACGCATTTCATCCGCAACCCTTCTGACGACAGCAGCCTGGAATCCTGGGCCGACAGCCTGAACATGAGCGCCCGCACCCTGAGCCGGGTGTTCCAGCGGGAGTTGGGCATGAGTTTCGGTGAATGGCGCAAGCGTGCGCGGTTGGCCCTGAGCTTGAAGTTGCTGGCCCAGGGCGTGTCGATCCTGGAGGTGGCGCTGGAGCATGGTTACCAGAGCCCGAGTGCGTTCAGCGCGATGTTTCGCAAGTCGCTGGGTTATCCGCCAAGTCATTTTCGGCCCGGAGTTTAGTGTTGCGTCAGGTAACGCTATTGTCCGTTTAGCGACGATACATGGCCCTGACGCGGGCGAATCGGACAGGCCATCTGCCTAATCTGCAAGGCTCCTTCTTGAGCGAGCCTTGTGATGCACAGCCCTTCTTTTCACCCATGGATGCCCATCGCCCTGTTGAGTGTGCTGGCCGGGTGCACTGGTGTGCCCGGTCAACCGTCGACCGTCACGGCGCAGCCTGCACCGCGGCTCTCCGCCGGGTCGGCCGAGGCGTTGCCCGCCCGTTGGTGGCAGCTGTACCGCGACCCGCAGCTGGACGCCCTGGTGGCGCGGGCCCTGCACCAGAACAAAGACCTCGAAGCCGCCGCCGCTCATGTCGATGCGTTGCTGGCGCAGCTGGAACAGGCAGACGGCGAGCGCCTGCCGTCGACTTCCCTGGATTATGGCCTGGCCTACGGTCGCAGCCGCGATGACCAGACGCTGGCCCAGGCGACTAACCGTCATGCCGGTGCCGGATGGAGCCACACCCCTGAGTTTTCCCTGAGCTACACCCTCGATGTGTGGGGCGAGGTGCGTTATCGCATCGCTGCGGCACGGGCGGATGCCCAGGTGGCGCGGGCGCTGGAGGATGAGCTGCGGGTGACGGTGGCCGCGCAGACGGCCCGCGCCTATGCCCAGGCCTGCGTCTATGGTGTGCGCGAACAGGTGCAGGCGCACTCGGTGCAGCTGCTGGAGCAGAGCGTCGCGGTCACGCAGAAGCTGCAAAAGGCCGGCGCGGCCACGCAACTCGACCTGGCGCGCCTGCAAGGGTTGCTGGAAGAAACCCGGGCACCGTTGCCGATGTTCACGGCCCGGCGCAGCAGCGCGCTGTATGAGTTGGCTGTACTCAGCGGGTTGCCACCGGAGCAGGTCACGCCACGCAGCTGTACCCAGGCCCCGCAGTTGCAGGCGCCTTTGCCGGTGGGCGAGGGCTGGGCACTGGTGCAACGGCGGCCGGACATCCGCCGCGCCGAAGGGCAATTGCGCGCAGCCACCTTGACGGTGGGCCTGTCCCGCGCCGAGCTTTACCCGCGGATCACCTTCGGCGCGATGCTCGGTTCGTCCGCCAGCAGCCTGGGCAAACTCGGGGACCGCTACGCCACGGTGTATTCCGTCGGGCCGCTGGTGTCCTGGCGCTTTCCCAACCGGCAGGTCGCCCAGGCGCGGGTCAGGCAGAGCCAGGCCGAAGCGCGCCAGGCCCTGGCACGGTTTGACGGTACGGTGCTCAACGCACTGAAGCAGGTGGAGCAGGCCATGGCCCTGTACCAGGGCGAACAGCAGCGTGGGCAGGCCCTGGCCGCCGCCCTGGACAACAACCGCCGCGCCTTCGACCTGGCCTCCCGCGGCTACCATTCCGGCGCGCTGGATGCCCTGCAACTGCTGGACAGCGAACGCAGCCTGGTGGGCCTTGAAGCCCGCGTGGCCGAGTCCGACCTGCGCTTGATCAACCGCCAGATCGACCTGTTCCAGGCCCTCGGTGGCGGCTGGCAGCGTGACGATCCAACCGCCCCCTTATCTGTCGCTGTCAATGGAGCCCAACCATGAACCAGGCTGTTGAACCTATTCGCCTGACCGTTATGCAACGTCATCGTCGCGCCCTGGTGACCACGGCTTCCCTCGCGACGCTGGTGGGGCTGGCAGCCTTTGCCGGGTACTGGTGGCAATGGGGGCGTTTTCTTGAAGAAACCGACGATGCCTATGTGCGCGCTGATTGGGTCGCTATCAGCCCGCGCATTGCCGGGTATGTAGCCCAGGTGCTGGTGGAAGATAACCAGCCGGTCAAGGCCGGGGATGTGCTGGTGCGTATCGATGAGCGGGATTTCACCGAGCGTCTGAACAGCGCCCAGGCGCAACTGCAACAGGCGCAAGCAGCAGCGAGCGCACAGCAGGCATCGGTGCAAACCCTCGACGCGCAAATGGGCGAGCAACAGCAACGCATCGCCCAGGCCCGGGCGGAACTGAGCAGTGGCGAGGCCGAAGCCCGGCGCGCGCGGCTCGATTACCAGCGTTATCGTGAATTGGTCGCGCAACAGGTGGCCAGCGCCCAGCACCTGGAAACCGTCAGCGCCAGCCAGGCCAAGGCCCAGGCGGCCCTGGCCCAGGCGAGCGCCCAGGTCGCGCGGCAGCAGGCGCAGTTGCAGGTCTTGCAGGCACGCCGGCAACAGGCGCAGGCGCAAATCGTCGAGCATCAGGCACGCATCGGCGAGGCCCAGGCCAACCTCGCGCTGGCCCGCAATGCGTTGAAGGACACCGAGATCCGCGCGCCTTTTGATGGCGTGGTGGGCCAGCGCAAGGTCCGGCGCCAGCAATACGTGATGCCCGGCCTGCCGCTGTTGGCGGTGGTGCCGGTGGAGCAGGCCTATGTGATTGCCAACTACAAGGAAACCCAGTTGCAGCACATGGCGCCGGGGCAGTCGGTGGAAATCGCGGTGGACAGTTTTGCCGGCGCACATTGGCACGGCAAAGTGGAAAGCATCGCCCCCGGCTCTGGTGCCGTGTTCGCGCTGTTGCCGCCGGACAACGCCACCGGCAACTTCACCAAGATCGTCCAGCGGTTTCCGGTAAAGATTCGCCTGGAACCCGGTGAGTCGCGGGTGCTGCCGGGCATGTCGGTGATTGCCACGGTTGATACCCGCCCTGCCGCCAGCCAGGAGCACGTCCATGGAGGCTGAAGGGCGTGTGCCGTTTCGCGCCTGGGTCGCGGTGATCGGCGGGCTGTTCGGCTGCTTCATGGCCGGGATGAACGTGCACGTCACCAGCGCCGCACTGCCGGAAATCGAAGGTGCACTGGGCGCGACGTTTGAGGAGGGTTCGTGGATTTCCACCGCTTACCTGGTGGCGGAGATCATCATGATTCCCCTCACCGCGTGGCTGGTGCAGGTGTTTTCCCTGCGCCGGGTGATGCTGTGGGGCTCGGGGATATTCCTGGTGGCCTCGGTGGCGTGTTCGCTGTCGCCCAACCTGCAAGTGATGATCCTGATCCGGGTGGTGCAGGGCGCGGCCGGGGCGGTGCTGATTCCCTTGTCATTCCAACTGATCATCACCGAGCTGCCGCCCAGCAAGATCCCGCTGGGCATGGCCTTGTTCAGCCTGGCCAACAGTGTGGCCCAGGCCGCCGGGCCGTCGATTGGCGGCTGGCTGACCGATGCGTATTCCTGGCGCTGGATCTTCTACCTGCAACTGTTCCCGGGGATCGCGTTGCTGGCGGCGGTGGCCTGGTCCATTGACCGCCAGCCGATGCAGCTGGGCCTGCTGCGCCAGGGCGACTGGCTGGGTATCGGCTGCATGGTGCTGGGCCTGGGTGCGTTGCAGATCGTGCTGGAGGAGGGCGGGCGCAAGGACTGGTTCGGCTCGCCCTTTATCGTGTGGATGACACTGCTGGCGGTGGTGGGCCTGATCGGCTTCGTTGCCCGGCAATTATGGGGCGCGCACGCCTTTATCAACCTGCGACTGTTGGGCCACTACAACTTTGGGGTGGCCAGCGTGGCGATGTTTATCTTCGGCGCCAGTACCTACGGCCTGGTGTTCCTGGTGCCCAACTACCTATCGCAATTGCAGCACTACAACGCCAGCGAAATTGGCGTGAGCCTGATCGCGTATGGTCTGGTGCAACTGATCATGGCGCCGTTTTTGCCGCGCCTGATGAAGTGGGTCAGCGCCAAAATGCTGGTGGCCTCGGGGTTCGCGATCATGGCTTTGGGCTGCTGGATGGGTGCGCACTTGTCGGCGGACAGCGCCAGCAATGTGATCGTGCCCTCGATCGTGGTGCGCGGCATGGGCCAGCCGCTGATCATGGTGGCGTTGTCGGTGCTGGCGGTGCACGGCCTGGCCAAGGCGCAGGCGGGGTCGGCGTCGGCGGTGTTCTCGATGCTGCGCAACCTGGGGGGCGCGGTCGGCACGGCGCTGCTGGCGCAATTGGTGGTGGTGCGCGAGCGGGTGCATTCGGCGCGTATTGGCGAGTCGGTGACGCTGTTTGACCCGGCCTTGCAACAGCAGCTTCCCGGTGGCGGGGTGCTGCAGGATCAATTGCCGGAACATCAGGTGGTGCTGAACCTGCTGGACCAGAGTGTTCGTCATCAGGCGTTTTTGATGGCTTACAGTGATGCGTTCTTTCTGGCGTGCGTGGCGTTGGCGGCGTGTGGGGTGGCGGCGTTGATGTTGCGGCGTATCTAGGGGCAGTGCTGTGGGTGATTCAAGTGAGCGCAATAACGGGGCGCCCAAGATCAAGATCAAAAGCAGATCAAGAGCACAGCGGCCTACCGGCCGGCTTGAGTGTTGAAGAGCAACAGCAAAATCAAAAGCGGGCACGGTTCAATGTGGGAGCTGGCTTGCCTGCGATGGCATCAACTGGGTGTGCCTGATGTACCGAGTTGTCTGCATCGCAGGCAAGCCAGCTCCCACAGAAAAGCAGAGTTACCTGAATAACGGATATGTACCCCATCTGATCCTGAAAACCCCGACCGCACTCGTTCAGCGAACGGCATTAGGCTTCAAACCACGCAATAACAACTCCAGCCCCTGCAAGGCTTCTTCCAACCGCTCGCCCGGGTGTTCATCCTGAGCGATCCACAGCGATGCGCTTACCAGGCTGCCATTGATCAGCCTCGCCAGCGCCTGACTGCACGCCTGCTCGATGAGGCCCGCTTGCATCAAGTCATCGAGCAAACGGCGCAGCGAGTCCACGCATTGCTGCTGGTCAGTTGCGCCCAGCACCGCCGGGGCATCCTGCAATACGATGCGCTGGACCTCGGGATCCTGAGCCATGCGCAAATAAACCCGGCAGCGCTCGCAAAACCCTTCCCAAGGATCAACCGCCTGCTCCGAGATACGCTGCAGGCTCGCGTCCATTTCACCGTCGAGCTGCGCAACCACTGCCGCGAGCAAGCCTTTCTTGTCGCCAAAATGATGGTACAACGCACCCCGGGTCAGGCCGGCGCGAGCGGTGAAATCGTCCATCGACGTCTGGGCGTAGCCTTGTGTGGCGAAGGCCTGGCGGGCGCTGGCGATCAGGCGGGCGCGGGTGTCTTCGATCATGTCGGCACGGGCTCGGCTCATGGGTAAGGCTCACAATAGGTGATTGACATACGACGCGTATGTTACGCATGATTTGTCACATACGCACCGTATGTATTTTGCCCCGAAAACCTCGAATAGCAAGTTTCAGGGCGCTCAGGAAGAGGTTACACACCATGGCAAACCCCTACGCCGAGCTGTTCCAGGCGCCAGGTTCCAGGGCTTTTGTATTGGCGGGCATGCTCGCCCGCATGCCGATCTCCATGACCGGGATCGGCTTGATCACCATGCTGTCGCAAGTGCACGGCGGTTACGGTTTGGCCGGTGCGGTGACCGCTACCTTCGCCCTGGCCACCGCGTTTTGCGCGCCCCAGGTCTCACGGTTGGTGGACCGTTATGGCCAGGGCCGGGTGTTGCCGGTGGCCGCGTCCATCGGCGGCGGCGCGCTGCTGCTGCTGTTGCTCTGCACCCGGGTGCAGGCGCCAACGTGGACGCTGTTCGTCTTTGCCGCCCTGGCCGGCTGCATGCCCAACATGTCGGCCATGGTGCGGGCGCGCTGGACCGAGCTGTACCGCGGCCAGCCCAAACTGCAAACGGCGTTTGCCCTGGAGTCGGTGCTCGACGAGGTGGTGTTCATCATTGGCCCGCCGGTCTCGGTGGGTCTGTGCGTGCTGCTGTTCCCCGAAGCGGGGCCGTTGATTGCCGCGCTGTTTCTGGCAGTGGGCGTGACCGCCTTTGTGCTGCAACGCCAGACCGAGCCACCGGTGCATGAACATCACGCCGAGCACGGCCGTTGGCTGATCGCCTCGCCCTCGGTGTTGATCCTGATGGTGCTGTTGATGGCCATGGGTATCATCGTTGGGGTGGTGGATGTGGTCAGTGTCGCGTTCGCCCAGCATCAGGGCCAGCCCGCCGCGGCGAGCATTGTATTGTCGGTATACGCCATCGGTTCGTGCCTGGCCGGGCTGGCGTTCGGTGCGCTCAAGTTGAAAGCACCGCTGCCGCGCCAGTTCTTGTACTGCGGCGTGGCCACCGCCGTGACCACGCTGCCGTTGTTGCTGGTGACGAATATTCCGGGGTTGGCGGCCGCGATCTTCATCTCCGGCCTGTTCTTCGCCCCGACCCTGATCGTGTCCATGGCCCTGGTGGAACAAATCGTTCCGCCCAGCCGCTTGACCGAAGGCATGACCTGGCTGATCACCGGCCTGAGCATCGGCGTGGCCATTGGCGCCGCCAGTTCCGGCTGGATGATCGACCGCTTCGGCGCACCCAGCGGGTTCTGGGTGGCGCTGGCGGCGGGTGCGGTGGTGCTTGGGGCGGCGGTGCTGGGGTATCGGCGGCTGGGGTGATTACCCGGTCACCAGTGCGCCGCGATGTTGCAGGAATTCGTTCAGCGCCTGGCGCGTGAGATCGTTCAACGTGACTTTTTGCCGGGTCGCGGCGAGGGCGGCGGCCAGGTGGAGGTCATGGCCGACACGGACGTTGAACGAACCCTTGCAGGGCTTTTCCGGTGCTTGCCCAAGGGCCTGGCAGGTCTCGATGTAGTCGTCCACGGCGGTGCAAAAGGCGGCGTCCAGTTCGGCGACGGTTTTGCCCTCGTAGCTGACCAGGGCCTTGATGAAAAGCAGCTTTCCGAACAGGCAGTTGTCTTCGATGCTGGCTTCGATGGAGCCGATGTAGCCTTTGTGTTTCAGCTGGTTGTTCACTGAATCAGTTCTCCTGATTTCAATTGTTCGATGATCTGGCGCCGAATGTAGTGTTTCAGTTCGTTGCCGGGGTGAGGCTTGTGCAGGGTGATCATTGCACTGGGGTCGCCTATGTCGAACCTGACCCGGCTACCCGCCCCTTCGATTTGCGTGTATCCCAGGCGCCGCAGCAGCGTGACGAGTTCGGGCCAGGTAAAGGCCGATTGCTCATTGAGCAGTTTGGCCAGCAGCTTTTCATTTTTCGACACGGCGATTCTCGCCTGCAACTAAATGTAGTTGCAATTGATGGGTTGCGTCAATGATAGGACAGCCGCGCCGAGCCTCTCGGTGTTTGATGTAACCCTTGATGACACCGTGGTCTGCGCCCCCAATCCCCCGCTAATTTTTCCCTTCCGGATTCGTTTTATAGGGACGACGTGCCTTTGTGCTTCCTGCCTATTGCCCCGGATCCCAAGAAATGAACGCTGAAGACTCCTTGAAACTTGCTCGCCGGTTTATCGGGTTGCCCCTGGAAAAACGCCAGATGTTCCTCCAGGCGCTACACAAGGAAGGGGTGGATTTTTCCCGGTTTCCGATCCCGGCAGGGGTGGAGGCCGAGGACCGGCAGGCGCTGTCCTATGCGCAGCAGCGGATGTGGTTTCTGTGGCAACTGGATCCGGCCAGTGGCGCCTATAACCTGCCCGGCGCGGTACGGCTCAAGGGCGCCTTGAGCCTGCCGGCGATCGAGCAGGCGTTCGCCAGCCTGGTGGCCCGCCATGAGACGTTGCGCACGGTGTTCCAGCGCCAGGCGGATGATCGTCTGTTGCAAGTGGCCGCACAGTCGCCGCTGGTGGTCGAACAGTTGGACTTCAGCGCCCTGGCACCCGCCGAGCGTGAGCAGGCGGTGATGCAGGCCGCTACCCGTCAGTCGCTGTTGCCCTTCGACTTGGCCAACGGCCCGCTGCTGCGGGTGCAATTGCTCAAGCTGGCCGAGCAGGAACACGTGCTGCTGCTGACCTTGCACCACATTGTGTCCGACGGCTGGTCGATGAACGTGCTGATCGACGAGTTCATTCGCTGCTACGACGCCCATGAGCGCAACGAGCCGCCGCAACTGCCGGCCCTGCCGATCCAGTACAGCGACTACGCCCTGTGGCAGCGCCGCTGGCTGGAGGCCGGCGAGCAGGCTCGTCAGCTGGAATACTGGCAGGCACGCCTGGGAGATGAGCACCCGGTACTGGAGTTGCCCATCGACCATCCACGCCCGGCGATGCCCAGCTACCAGGGCACCCGGCATGACTTTGCGATTGATCCGGCGCTGGCTGCGCAGTTGCGCAGTTGCGCGCAAAAACACAATGTGACCTTGTTCATGTTGCTGCTCGGCGCGTTCAACGTGCTGCTGCATCGCTACACCGGGCAGGGCGACATTCGGGTTGGCGTGCCGATTGCCAACCGCAACCGCAGCGAAGTCGAAGGGCTGATCGGTTTCTTCGTCAATACCCAGGTGTTGCGCACCGAACTGACCGGGCAAACCCGCGTCGACGAGTTGCTGCAAGGCATCAAGGAACACGCACTGGGCGCCCAGGCCCATCAGGAATTGCCGTTCGAACGCCTGGTAGAAGCCTTGAAAGTCGAGCGCAGCCTGAGCCACACGCCGCTGTTCCAGGTGATGTACAACCATCAGCCGCAAGTGGCGGACATCGCCGCGGTCAACACCGCCTCCGGGCTTGAACTGTCCCTGGTGCAATGGCAAGGCCGTACCACCCAGTTTGACCTGAGCCTGGACACCTACGAGAAGTCCGGCACCCTGCACGCCGCGCTGACCTATGCCAATGACCTGTTCGACGCCGCCACCATCGAGCGCATGGCCCGGCACTGGCTCAGCCTGTTGCAGGCGATGGTCGCCGATGGCAGCCAGCGCATCGGTGAACTGCCGATGCTCGCCGCCGCAGAGCAGCACGTGCTGGTGCATGACTGGAACCAGACGGCCGAGGCGTACCCGACCGAACGTGGCATCCACCACCTGATCGAAGACCAGGTACAACGCACTCCGCACGCCGTTGCCCTGGTGTTCGGCGCGACGCAGTTGACCTACGCGCAGCTCGACGCGCGCGCCAACCAGTTGGCCCATGCCCTGCGCGAGCAGGGTGTTGGCCCGGACGTACTGGTGGGGATCTGCATCGAGCGCTCCATCGAAATGGTGGTCGGCCTGCTGGCGATTCTCAAGGCCGGCGGCGCCTACGTCCCGCTGGACCCTGAATACCCCCGCGAACGCCTGGCTTACATGATCGAAGACAGTGGCATCGGGCTGCTGCTCAGCCAGCAGAGCCTGCTGTCGACCTTGCCGGTCGACGGCATCCACGTCATCGCACTCGACCAGGCACAAGGCTGGCTCGACGATTACGGCCGCGAGCCTCTGGCCGTCAACGTGCACGCGCTGAACCTCGCCTATGTGATCTACACCTCCGGCTCCACCGGCAAGCCCAAGGGCGCAGGCAACAGCCATCGTGCGCTGGTCAACCGCCTGTGCTGGATGCAGCAGGCTTATGGCCTGGATGCCAGCGACGCAGTGTTGCAGAAAACCCCGTTCAGCTTTGACGTGTCGGTGTGGGAGTTCTTCTGGCCGTTGATGAGCGGCGCACGGCTGGTGGTCGCAGCACCCGGCGAGCATCGCGAGCCGGCTCGCCTGATCGAGACCATTGGCGAGCACGCTATCACCACGCTGCACTTCGTACCGTCGATGCTGCAGGCATTTATCCACGAGCCGGGCGTGCAGGCCTGCGCCAGCCTCAAGCGCATCGTATGCAGTGGCGAGGCGCTGGCGCTGGATGCGCAGTTGCAGGTGTTCGCCAAGCTTCCGGGCGCCGGGTTGTACAACCTCTACGGCCCGACGGAAGCGGCCATCGACGTCACCCATTGGACCTGCATCGACGAAGGTGCCGACAGCGTGCCCATCGGCCGCCCCATTGCCAATCTGGGAACCTACATCCTCGACGCGCAACTCAACCCTGTGCCGGCAGGCGTCAGCGGTGAGCTTTACCTCGGTGGCACCGGGCTGGCCCGCAGTTACCACCGTCGCGCGGCGCTCACCGCCGAGCGTTTTGTGCCGTGCCCGTTCAATGACGGTGCGCGGCTGTACCGGACCGGCGACCGGGTGCGCCAGCGCGCCGACGGAGTGATCGAATACCTCGGCCGCCTCGATCATCAGGTCAAGCTGCGCGGCCTGCGTATCGAGCTGGGTGAAATCGAGACCCGCCTGATGCAACACCCGCTGGTGCGCGAGGCCGTGGTGCTGGTGCAGGGGGGTAAACAGTTGGTGGCGTACCTGGTGCTGGAAGGCGACGAGCCAATGACCCCATGGCAACCGGAGTTGAAAGCGTGGCTGTTGAACAGCCTGCCGGAATACATGGTGCCCACCCACCTCATGCCGCTGGTGAAGCTGCCAGTGACCGCCAACGGCAAGCTCGACCGCAAGGCCTTGCCGTTGCCGGACGCTGCGCCGCAGCAAGCGTTCGTGGCGCCACAGGATGCATTGCAAAAAGCCCTGGCGGCGATCTGGGAGGATGTGCTCGGTCTTGAGCGCGTCGGCCTCGAAGACAACTTCTTCGAGTTGGGCGGCGATTCGATCATCTCCATCCAGGTGGTCAGCCGTGCGCGGCAGGCCGGCATCCGCGTCAGCCCGCGTGACCTGTTCCAGTACCAGACCGTGCGCAGCCTGGCACTGGTCGCCACCCTCGATAAACGCTCGGCGGTGGATCAGGGGCCGGTGAGCGGTGATGCCGTGCTCGGGCCGATCCAGCAGCATTTCTTCAGCCGCGGGATGCCGGTGCGCGAACACTGGAACCAATCGCTGCTGCTGACTCCCCGTGAGGCCTTGAATGTGCAGTGGCTCGATACAGCGCTGACGCACATCATCAATCACCACGATGCCTTGCGCCTGCGTTTTACCGAAAGCACCGAGGGCTGGCAGCAAAAACACGATGCTCCAGTGGCCAGCGCTGATCTGTGGCTACGCGATGCCGAGTCGGCGGAACACCTGAATACCTTGTGCAACGAGGCGCAGCGCAGCCTTGACCTGCAAAACGGCCCGCTGTTGCGAGCCTTGCTGGTCACGCTGGCCGATGGCAGCCAGCGCCTGGCGCTGATCGTTCACCACCTGGTGGTCGACGGTGTGTCCTGGCGCGTATTACTGGAAGATCTGCAGCAGGCTTACGAACAATTGGCGGCAGGCGGCGGCATTGAGCTGCCGCCGAAAACCAGTGCATTCCAGGGCTGGACTGCGCGGCTCGAACAGCAAGTGCAGCGCTTCGATGAACAACTGATGTACTGGAAAACCCAGCATCAGGATGCGAAGGATCTGCCGTGCGACCGACCTGACGCCAGCCTGCAAAATGCGCAGGGTGAAAAAATCGAGTGGCGACTCGACGCCGCACGGACCCGTCAGTTGCTGCAACAGGCGCCCGCCGCGTACCGCACTCAGGTCAATGACCTGCTGCTCACCGCGTTGGCCCGCACCATCAGTCGCTGGAGCGGTCAGGCGGGCACGCTGATCGAGCTTGAAGGCCATGGCCGCGAAGACCTGTTCGATGACATCGACCTGAGTCGCACCGTGGGTTGGTTCACCAGCCTGTTCGCCGTCAACCTCACCGCCAGCGATGACCTCGACGGTTCGATCAAGTCGATCAAGGAGCAACTGCGCGCGGTGCCGGACAAAGGCCTGGGCTATGGCGTGCTGCGTCATCTGGCGGCCCCGGCAATACGCGCCGAGCTGGCGGCACTGGCGCCTCCGCGGATCACCTTCAACTACCTGGGCCAGTTCGACCGTCAGTTCGACGACGCGGCCTTGTTTGTGCCGTCTGCCGAAACCAGCGGTGTGGCACAGGATCTGGCGGCACCATTGGCCAACTGGCTGACGGTTGAAGGCCAGGTCTATGGCGGCGAACTGTCGATGAGCTGGGGCTTCAGCCGCGAGATGTTCGACAGCGCGACAGTGCAGCAACTGGTGGACCGCTATGCCAGCGAGCTGCATGCACTGATCGAACACTGCTGCACCTTGCCGGCTGCGCAAGCCACGCCGTCGGACTTCCCGCTGGCGCGGGTGACCCAGGCGCAACTGGATGCGCTGCCGGTGCCGGCCGGTCAGCTCGACGATCTCTATCCGCTGTCGCCCATGCAGCAAGGGTTGCTGTTCCATACCCTGTACGAACAGGCGGCGGGTGAGTACATCAACCAGTTGCGCGTCGACGTGCAGGGCCTGGATCCCGAGCGTTTCCGCGCCGCTTGGCAGGCCAGCGTCGATGCGCAAGACATCCTGCGCAGCGGTTTCGTCTGGCAGGGCGAGCTGGCGCAACCGCTGCAGATCGTGCACAAGCAGGTGCAACTGCCGTTCGCCACCCTGGATTGGCGGGCCCGCGACGATCAGCCGGCGGCCCTCGCGGCGCTGGCCGATGCCGAGCGAGCGCAAGGGTTTGACCTGGCCTGTGCGCCCCTGCTGCGCCTGGTACTGGTGCAGACCGGCAGTGACCAATGGCACCTGATTTACACCCATCACCACATCCTGATGGACGGCTGGAGCAACTCGCAGTTGCTCGGCGAAGTATTGCAGCGCTATAGCGGCCGCACACCGGCGAATGCCGGCGGCCGCTATCGCGACTACATCGCCTGGCTGCAACGTCAGGACGCCCAGTTGAGCCAGGACTTCTGGAGCGAACAACTGGCCGCGCTGCAAGCGCCGACCCGGCTGGCCCGCGCGGCCACCGCAGGCGCGCGCCAGAGCGGTCACGGCGACCATTACCTGACGCTGGACGAGCAACGCACCCAGGCGCTGGAAGCGTTTGCCCGCCAGCAGAAAATCACCGTCAACACCCTCGTGCAAGCCGCGTGGCTGCTGTTGCTGCAACGCTATACCGGGCACGAAGCGGTGGCGTTCGGTGCGACCGTGGCTGGACGTCCGGCAGACTTGCCCGGCATCGAGCAACAGGTCGGCCTGTTCATCAACACCCTCCCGGTGATCGGCGCACCGCGTCCCGATCAAAGCGTCGGCCAATGGTTGCAAACGGTACAGGCGCAGAATCTCAGCCTGCGTGACTTCGAACACACGCCGCTGGCGGACATCCAACGTTGGGCCGGGCAGGGCGGTGAAGCGCTGTTCGACAATATCCTGGTGTTCGAAAACTATCCGGTAGCCCAGGCGCTGAGCCAGGCCGGGCAGGGGCTGGTGTTCGGCGATGTGGGCAACCTGGAGCAGACGCACTACGCGCTGAGCGTGGCGGTGACCCTCGGCCGGCAGCTGGCGTTGCATTACAGCTTCGACCGCGGCCAATTCGCGAGCGAGGTGGTCGAAGGCATCAGTGCGCATTTGCTGCAACTGCTTGAGCAGTTTGCCGAGTCGGCAGAACGCAACCTGGGTGAAATCGCCCTGGCAAGCCGCGACGAACAGGCCCGCCAGCAAGCGCAGAACCATCCACAGCCGTACCCGGTGGACATCGGCGTGCATCAGCGCATTGCCACCCTGGCGGCCGAGCGCCCGCAACGCACAGCGGTGATTTTCAACGATCGGCAGTTCAGCTACGGTGAAATCGACCAGCGCGCCAACCAACTGGCCCACGCGCTGATCGCCCGCGGCGTTGGCGCTGAAACCCGTGTGGGTGTGGCGTTGCCGCGCAGCGAGTCGGTAATTGTGGCGTTGCTGGCGGTGCTCAAGGCCGGCGGCGCTTATGTGCCGCTGGACACCCTCTACCCGCGCGAGCGCCTGGCCTACCTGATCGAGGATTCGGGGCTGGCGCTGCTGATCAGCGATTCGTCGGTGTCGGCGCAGTTGCCGGTTGCCGAATCGGTACCCTTGCTGGAGCTGGACCGTCTTGATCTGCGTGAGCAGTCGATCAAGGCACCCTCGGTGCAGCTCGACCCGCACAACCTTGCGTATGTGATCTACACCTCCGGCTCCACTGGCAATCCGAAAGGCGTCAGCGTTGCCCACGGTCCATTGGCCATGCATTGCCAGGCCATCGGCCAGCGCTATGAAATGCGCGACAGCGACTGTGAGTTCCACTTCATGTCGTTCGCCTTCGACGGTGCCCACGAGCGCTGGCTGACCAGCCTGACTCACGGGGCTTCGCTGCTGATTCGCGACGACACGCTGTGGACGCCGGAGCAGACCTACAACGCCATGATCGAACACGGCGTGACCGTGGTCGCGTTCCCGCCGGTGTACCTGCAACAACTGGCCGAACATGCCGAGCGCGTCGGCAATCCACCGAAGGTGCGCATCTATTGCTTTGGCGGTGACGCGGTGCCGAACGCCAGTTTCGAGCGGGTCAAGCGTGCGCTCGATCCGGACTACATCATCAACGGCTACGGCCCGACCGAAACCGTGGTCACCCCGCTGATCTGGAAGGCCGGTCGCGAGGTGCCGTGCGGTGCTGCCTACGCGCCGATCGGCAGCCGCATCGGTGACCGCAGCGCCTATGTGCTCGACACCGACCTGAACCTGTTGCCCCAAGGCATGGCCGGTGAGCTGTATCTGGGGGGCACCGGCCTGGCCCGTGGGTACCTCAACCGACCGGGGCTGACCGCCGAGCGTTTTGTCGCTGACCCGTTCAGCGCCGCTGGCGGCCTGCTTTACCGCACAGGCGACCTGGTGCGCCAGCGCGCCGACGGCACGTTCGACTATCTGGATCGTATCGACAATCAGGTGAAGATTCGCGGCTTCCGCATCGAGCTGGGTGAGGTCGAAGCGGCGCTGCAAGCCCTCCAGGGTGTGCGCGAAGCGGTGGTCGTGGCCCAGGAAGGCAGCGCCGGTAGCGGCAAGCGCCTGGTGGCTTACGTGGTCGGCGATTCAACCCGTGCCGGTTTCAGCGAAGACCTGCGTGCGCAGCTCCAGGCTTCATTGCCGGCGCACATGGTGCCGGCGTATGTCTTGTCTCTGGAACGCATGCCGCTGACACCGAACGGCAAGCTGGATCGCAAGAACCTGCCCAAACCGGATGTCAGTCAACTGCAACAAGCCTACGTCGCTCCGCGCAACGCGCTGGAGCAGCAACTGGCGACGATCTGGCAAGACGTGCTCAAGCTTGGGCAGGTGGGCATCAGCGACAACTTCTTCGAACTGGGTGGCGATTCGATCATTTCGATCCAGGTGGTCAGCCGTGCGCGGCAGGCGGGGATTCGCTTCAGCCCCAAAGACCTGTTCCAGCACCAGAGCATCCAGGCGCTGGCCGTGGTCGCACAGACCGGTGAGACGCTACCGTCGATCGATCAGCGACCGGCAACCGGCACCACGGTGCTGTTGCCGATTCATCAGCAATTCTTCGCTCAGGAAATACCCGATCGTCACCACTGGAACCAGTCGGTGATGCTCAAGCCGGCGCAGGCACTGGATGCACACGCACTGGAGCAGGCGCTGGAGGCTTTGGTGGCGCATCACGACAGCTTGCGCCTGGATTTCGTCGAACGGGCTGACGGCTGGTCGGCACACTACCGTGACGCCGCGGCGCACACGGATCAAACGCTTCTGTGGCCAGTGGAGGTTGCGGACCTCGCAGCCCTTGAGGCAGTGGGTGACGAGGCCCAGCGCAGCCTGCAATTGAACGGTGGCTCGCTGATACGCGCGGTGCTGGCGAACCTGGCGGACGGCACTCAACGGCTGTTGCTGATTATCCATCACCTGGTGGTCGATGGCGTGTCGTGGCGGATTCTGTTCGAGGATCTGCAGAACGCTTACCGGCAAATCCTTTCAGGCGCAGGTGTGCAGTTGCCGGCCAGGACCAGTGCGGTCAAGGCCTGGGCGGCGGCATTGCAGGGCTACGCCACAACCCCTGCGCTGCAGGCCGAGCTGGGTTTCTGGCAACAACAGTTGCAGGGCGCTTCGCCAGCCTTGCCGTATGACCGTCCGAACGGCGGGCAGCAACATGATCAGGCCCTGACCTTGCGTAGCAAGCTGGACCGGGCCCTGACCCGCCAGCTGTTGCAGGATGCGCCGGCGGCCTATCGCACCCAGGTCAACGACGTATTGCTGACCGCGCTGGCGCGGGTGATAACGCGCTGGACCGGTGACGACAATGCGTTGGTGTTGCTTGAGGGGCACGGTCGCGAAGACGTGTTCGAGCACATCGACCTGACCCGTACCGTGGGCTGGTTCACCAGCGTGTTCCCGGCGCGGCTGTCGCCGGTTGCGGATCTCGCTGGGTCGCTCAAGCAGATCAAGGAGCAGCTGCGGGCAATTCCGCATAGGGGCATCGGCTTCGGCGCACTGGCGTACCTGGGCGATGAACAGACACGGGAGTCTCTGCAAGCCTTGCCGCTACCGTGCCTGACCTTCAACTATCTCGGTCAGTTCGACGCCAGCTTCGATGCCGCCGCCGACGCCCTGTTTGTGCCGACCGGCGAATCCGGCGGTGCAGAAGTCAACCTGCAGGGGCCGCTCGGCAACCCGCTGGCGCTCAACAGCAAAGTCTTCGGTGGTGAACTGGACCTGAGCTGGACCTACAGCGGCGCGATGTTCGATGCCGCGACCATCCAGCGCCTGGCCGATGACTATGTGCAAGAACTGACGGCGCTGATCGGCCATTGCTGCGACAACGCCAACCGGGGAGTGACGCCGTCGGATTTCCCGTTGGCGCAACTGTCTCAGGCCCAACTCGATGCGTTGGTTCTCGAACCTCAAGGCATCGACGACATCTACCCGTTGTCACCGATGCAGCAGGGCATGCTGTTCCACACCTTGCTCGAACAGGGGAATGGCGATTACATCAACCAGATGCGCCTGGATATCGATGGCGTCGATCCGCAACGCTTCCGCGCGGCCTGGCAAGCCGTGGTGGATGCCCATGACATCCTGCGTACCGGGTTCATCTGGCAAGGCAATCTTGAACAACCGATGCAGGTGGTACAGCGTCAAGTGCAGGTGCCGTTCCGTGTGCTCGACTGGAGCGGTCACGCCGATCGGGATGCGGCCCTGCAAACCCTGGCCGATGAAGAGCGCGCCCAAGGCCTGGACCTGAACTGCGCACCCTTGATGCGCCTGGTACTGGTACGCACGGCGACTGATCGTCATCACCTGATCTACACCAACCATCACATCCTGATGGATGGCTGGAGCAGCGCGCAGTTGCTCGGCGAAGTGCTACAGCACTACAGCGCAGAAACCGTGGCACGACCCGTTGGCCGGTATCGTGATTACATCGCGTGGCTGAAGCGGCAGGACGCATCGCTCGGCGAAGCGTTCTGGAAGGAGCAGTTGCACGCCCTGGATGAACCGATTCGCCTGGCGCAGATGTTTGCCCGTCCGGCGCAGGCCATCGCCACCCACCTTTACGCTCACCACCACCTGCATCTCGATGAGCAGCAAACGCGCCGTCTGGGCGACTTTGCCCGAGAGGCGAAAGTCACCGTCAACACTGTGGTCCAGGCTGCGTGGCTATTGCTGTTACAGCGTTACAGCGCAAAGTCCTGCGTCGCCTTCGGCGCAACCGTGTCGGGGCGCCCGGCGGACCTGGCAGGTGTCGAGCAACAGATTGGCCTGTTCATCAACACCTTGCCGGTCATTGCCAGCCCGCGCTCCGAGCAGAGCCTGGGGGATTGGCTGCACAGCGTCCAGGCGCAGAACCTGGCGTTGCGGGACTTCGAGCACACCGCGTTGTTCGATATCCAGCGCTGGGCGGGGCGGGGTGGTGAAGCGCTGTTCGACAACATCCTGGTGTTTGAGAACTATCCGATTTCAGAAGCCCTGGAGAAAGGTTCGCCTCAGGGTCTGCGCTTTGGTGCCGTGGGCAATCTGGAGCAAACCAACTACCCGCTGACCCTGCTGGTGGGCCTGGGCGCCGAGCTGACCGTGCAGTTCAGCTATCAATGTGCGAGCTTCACACCTGTGTCGGTGGAGCAGATCGGCGTGCACCTCAAGCGTCTTCTGCTGCAAATGAGCAGCGATGCCGCACGCCCACTGGGTGACCTCACGCTGTTGGACCCGAGTGAAACCCGCGAGCAATTGCAGGACTGGAACGCCACCGCAAGCGCCTACCCGGGCGAGCACTGCATTCATCGTCTGTTTGAGGCGCGGGCACGGCAGACGCCGGATGCCACGGCGCTGCTGTTTGCTGATCAGGCGCTGACCTACGCTCAACTCAATACCCAGGCCAATCGCCTGGCGCATCGTTTGATTGAACTCGGTGTCGGCGCTGACCAACCGGTGGGTATCGCCCTTGAGCGTGGGGTGGACATGATCGTCGGGCTGCTGGCGATCCTCAAGGCCGGTGGCGCCTACGTGCCGCTCGATCCGCACTATCCGGTGGATCGCCTGGCCCACATGATTGAAGACAGTGGGTTGCAGTTGCTTCTGACCCAGGCATCGTTGCTGCGCCAGTTGCCGATTCCGGCAGGGGTGCACACCGTCTTGGCGAGTGCAATGGATGAATCGGTCAGCCCTGAACAGGCGGCCAATCCGCAGGTGTCGGTGGACGGCGATAACCTGTGCTACGCCATTTATACCTCGGGCTCTACCGGCAAGCCCAAGGGTGTGATGGTACGCCATGGTGCCCTGGTGAATTTCGTTGCCAGCATGGCCCGCGAACCAGGCATCGAGGCAAGTGACCGCCTGCTGTCGCTGACCACCTTCTCGTTCGATATTTTCGGCCTGGAACTGTACGGCGCGCTGTTCAGCGGTGCGGCCGTGGTGCTGGTGGACAAACAGAGCGCCCACGACCCTGAAGCATTGCTGGGGATTATCGAACAGCAGCAGGTCAGTATCGTGCAGGCCACGCCGTCGACGTGGCGCATGTTGCTTGAGCATCCCATGGCCGAGCGTCTTGCCGGACGCACATGCCTGTGTGGCGGCGAGGCATTGGCCGAGGACCTGGCCGAGCGCTTGCTGGCGGTCGCAGGCCCGGTCTGGAACCTCTATGGGCCCACGGAAACCACGATCTGGTCGGCGGCTTATCCACTGACCACAGACAAGCGCTTGCCTTACCTCGGCCGGCCGATTGCCAACACCTCGCTGTACATCGTCGGCGAGCACTTCGCGCCGAACCCTGTCGGGTTGATCGGTGAATTGCTGATTGGCGGTGATGGCCTGGCGCGCGGGTACCACGAGCGGCCGGCGCTCACCGCCGAACGCTTCCTGCCGGATCCATTTGGCAATGGCACACGGCTGTACCGCACCGGTGATCTTGCGCGACATCGCATCGACGGTGTGATCGAGTACATCGGCCGGGCAGACCACCAGGTGAAAATTCGTGGCTTTCGCATCGAGTTGGGAGAGATCGAAGCGTGCCTGTTGGCGCAGGACGCGATCCGCGAGGCGGTGGTGGTGCCTCAGCAAGGGCCGGGTGGCACGCAGTTGGTGGCCTACTTGATTGCGGCCGGTACTGAGGCGGCCGAGGCGCAGTCGCTGGTGGCGCTGCGCGACGAGCTGAAGGCGCGGCTTGCCTGCGACCTGCCGGACTACATGATTCCGGCGCACTGGATGCTGCTTGAGCGCTTCCCGCTGACGCCCAACGGCAAGCTGGACCGCAAAGCCTTGCCGCTGCCCGACGCCAATCAGTTGCTGCGGGCCTATGTGGCGCCGCAAGGGGCGCTTGAGCAGAGCGTCGCACTGATCTGGCAAGAGGTGCTCAAGCTTGCGCGGGTAGGGCGCGACGACAACTTCTTTGAATTGGGCGGGCATTCCTTGCTGGCGACCCAAGCGACAGCCCGCCTGCAAATGGAGCAAGGCGCAGCCGTGCCCCTGGACCTTTTATTTCGAACCCCATCGCTGTCGGAGTACGCCGCGCAACTGGCGGTGCACCTGACACCTCACTCCAGCGAAGACTTGAGTGAGATGCATGATTTCCTGGCAGACCTGGAGACCCTTTGAAAATGACTCAGCTCGATAACCTGTCTCTGGTTCAGCGATTCATCCGTTTGCCGCTCGCCCAACGGCAAGCGTTCCTGCAAAAGCTGCACAGCAAAAACATGAGTTTTGCCGCGTTGCCGATTCCGGCGATGCGTGACGAGTTCGAGCATATCGGCCTGTCCTACGCCCAGGAGCGCCAGTGGTTCCTCTGGCAATTGGACCCTCACAGCGCGGCCTACCATGTGCCGACGGCGCTGCGGTTGCGCGGTGCACTGGACGTGCCGGCGTTGCAGCGCAGCTTCGATGCATTGCTGGAGCGCCATGAGGTGCTGCGTACGGTGTTTGTCGACGGGCCGGAAGGGCCGTTGCAGGTTGCGCACGCGTGCCTGAGCCTGCCGGTCACGACGGTGGTGCTGGAAGCGGTGCCGGACGCCGCAGCGCTCAAGGCGTTGATTGACACTGAAATCACTGCGCTGTTCGACTTGCAGCAGGGCCCGTTGTTGCGGGTCAAGCTGTTGCAACTGGCACCGGACGACCACGTGCTGGTGCTCACCCAGCACCACATCATTTGTGACGGCGCATCGGCGCAGATCATGGTTCACGACCTGGTCAAACTCTATGCTGCCCACAGCACTGGCCAGGCGCCGGACCTGCAGGCGCTGCCGATTCAATACGCCGACTATGCGATCTGGCAGCGCAAATGGATGGAAGCCGGCGAGCTTGCGCGGCAATTGGGCTACTGGACCGAACGCCTGGGTGATGGCGGTGAAGTGCTGCCTTTGCCTGCTGACCGCGCCCGTCCGGCGGTGCAGAGTTACCGCGGTGCGCGGCTGGACCTCGCCATCGATGCCGGGCTGACCGAACGCCTCAAGCGCGTGGCCCAGCGCGAAGGCTGCACCTTGTTCATGCTGTTGCTCGCCTCATTCCAGGTATTGCTGCACCGTTACAGCGGCCAGTCGGACATCCGCGTGGGCGTGCCGGTGGCCAACCGCAACCGTCTTGAAACCGAAGGCCTGATTGGTTTCTTCGTCAATACCCAGGTGCTGGATGCGCGGATTCAGGGGGCAATGCCTTTCGATCAGTTGCTGGCGCAGGTCAAGCAGGCTTCGCTGGGCGCCCAGGCTCACCAGGATTTGCCGTTCGAGCAATTGGTGCAAGCCCTCGCACCGGACCGACACATGAGCCACAGTCCGTTGTTCCAGGTGATGTTCAATCACCAGAGCGGCGATGCCGCCCAAGCGTTGCAACTGCCAGGCTTGCATGTCGAGAGCCTGGATTGGAGCTCGCACACGGCGCAATTCGATCTGACCCTTGGCACGCACGAGACCCAGGGCGCATTGGCCGCCACATTCACCTATGCCACTGATTTATTCGACACTGGCACCATCGAACGCCTGGCCGCTCACTGGCTGAACCTGCTGCAAGGCATCGTCGCCGATCCGCAACGGCGCATCGGGGAATTGCCGCTGCTGGACGCGACCGAGCAACAGCACAACATCGCCCAATGGAACCCCGGCCCGCGCAGCTTCCCAAGCGGCACCTGCGCCCATCAACTGATCGCCGAGCAGGCCCGTCAACGGCCTGACGCCGTGGCCCTGCGTTGCAACGGCCAGACCCTGACCTACGCCGAACTGAATGCCCAGGCCAACCGCCGTGCGCATCAGTTGATCGCTCACGGCGTGGGGCCGGACGTGCTGGTGGGCCTGGCCGCGGAGCGGGGTATCGAGATGATCGTCGGCCTGCTGGCGATCATCAAGGCCGGCGGCGCCTATGTGCCGCTCGACCCAACCTACCCGCAGGACCGCCTGGCCTACATGATGCAGGACAGCGGCATCCAACTGCTGCTGGCCCAGGCGTCGCTGGCCGGTCAATTGCCGGTGCCTGACGGCGTGAAAACCCTGCTGCTGGATACCGACGTCAGCGCCTTTGCCGACAGCGACCCGCAAGTCGTCGTGGATCCTTCGAACCTCGCCTACGTGATCTACACCTCCGGTTCCACCGGCAACCCCAAAGGCACCTTGCTTGCGCACCACAATATCCTGCGTCTGTTCGCGGCCACTGAACCGTGGTTCGGCTTCGGCCCGCAGGACGTCTGGAGCCTGTTTCATTCCTATGCTTTCGACTTCTCGGTCTGGGAAATTTTCGGCGCACTGCTGCACGGTGGCGAGTTGCTGATCGTGCCGTACGACGTCAGCCGCTCGCCCCAGGAATTCCTCGACCTGTTGTGCGACGCGGGCGTCACGGTGCTCAACCAGACGCCGTCGGCGTTCAAGCAGTTGATGCACGTGGCTTGTACCGACTCCCGGGCCAATGCCCTGCGCTACGTGGTATTCGGCGGCGAGGCGCTGGACGTCAAGAGCCTGCGCCCATGGTTCGAACGGTTTGGCGACAGCGCGCCACAGCTGATCAACATGTACGGCATCACCGAAACCACGGTGCACGTCACCTACCGTCCGCTGTCGGTGGCTGATCTCGAGCTGGACGCCAGCAGTCCGATTGGCGAACCGATAGCCGACCTGTCGTGGTACCTGCTCGACGGTGAACTGAACCCGGTGGCCAAAGGCTGCATCGGTGAACTGTATGTTGGCCGCGCCGGCCTGGCCCGGGGCTACCTGAAGCGTGGCGACCTGACGGCATTGCGTTTTATTCCCGACCCGTTCGGCGAAAGCGGTGCGCGGTTGTACCGCACCGGTGACCTGGCGCAATACCGCAGCGACGGGGTGATCGAGTACATCGGCCGGATTGACCATCAGGTGAAAATCCGTGGCTTCCGTATCGAACTGGGTGAAATTGAAGCGCGCCTGAACGCCCTGGCGGCGGTGCGCGAGGCCGTGGTGTTGGCCCAGGAGGGGCTGAACGGCCAGCAATTGGTGGCTTACGTGATCCCGGCGCAAGGTGCCGAGGATGCAGGCGCCCTCAAGGCGCAGTTGAAAGCGGACCTGCCGGACTACATGGTACCGACGCACCTGCTGTTCCTGAATGAATGGCCACTGACCGCCAACGGCAAGCTCGACCGCAAGGCCCTGCCGCAGCCGGACGCAAGTCAGGTACAACACGAGTACGTGGCGCCGCAAAGCGCGCTGGAACAGCAAATCGCAACCGTCTGGCAAGACGTGCTGAAACTGGAGCGGGTTGGTCTCACCGACAACTTCTTCGAACTGGGTGGCCATTCATTGCTGGCTACACAGATGGTGTCGCGCATCCGCCAACACCTCGGCATGAACCTGCAACTGCGCAAGCTGTTCGAAAATGCCAGCCTCAAGGCTTGCGTGGCTGCGCTTGAGCCAATCCAGGCGGCGATGCCTGCGCGCATTCCAAGGGTGCCGCGTGATCAACCGTTGCCCCTGTCCTACGCCCAGCAACGCCAGTGGTTCCTTTGGCAAATGGAACCCTCCAGTGCGGCGTACCACATCCCTGCGGCGCTAAGGATTCATGGCCACCTGGATTTGAAGGCGTTGCAACGCAGCTTAAGCGCACTGGTGCAGCGTCACGAGAGTTTGCGCACGACCTTTGTCCAGAAGGACGAGCGTGCGTTCCAGGTTATCCATGCCGAGTCCGGTCCGCTGCTGACGCCGCAGTTTCTCGATCTGACCTCGGCCAACCAGGCCGAGCAGATCCAGGCTTTTGTTCGCGATCAGATCAGCCGGCCGTTCGACCTGCAGAACGGTCCGCTGCTGCGGGTCGGGCTGCTGCAGGTGGCCGCCGATGAACAGGTGCTGGTGCTGACCCAGCATCACATCGTCTCCGATGGCTGGTCGATGCAGGTGCTGGTGCAGGAACTGATTGAGCGTTATGCCGCCTATAGCCAGGGTGGATCGGTTGAACCGGTGGAGTTACCGATCCAGTATGCCGATTACGCGGTGTGGCAACGCCAATGGATGGACGCCGGTGAGCGTGAGCGGCAGCTGGCTTACTGGACCAGCGTCCTCGGCGCTGAACAGCCATTGCTGGAGCTGCCTGCGGACCGTCCGCGACCGGCACGCCAGAGCTTTGCCGGCGCCCGTCTGGCCGTCCAGTTACCGCAGGCATTGGGCCAACAGCTGCGGCAACTGGCGCTGGGTGAAGGTTGCAGCCTGTTCATGCTGTTGCTGGCTTCGTTCCAGGGCCTGCTGCACCGTTACAGCGGCCAGTCGGACATCCGCGTGGGCGTACCGATTGCCAACCGCAACCGGGTCGAGACCGAAGGCCTGATTGGGTTCTTCGTCAATACCCAGGTGCTCAAGGCTGAAGTCGATCCGCAGCAGCGTTTCAGCGAACTGCTGCAACAGGTCAAGACGGCGGCACTGGGCGCCGAGGCGCATCAGGACCTACCGTTCGAGCAATTGGTCGAAGCCTTGCGCCCTGAGCGCAACCTGAGCCATAGCCCGTTGTTCCAGGTGTTGTACAACCACCAGAGCGCCGGCCGCCAAGCCATCCCGCAACTGCCGGGGCTGGTGATCAAGGCCCAGGAGTGGGAAAGCCGTACCGCCCAGTTCGACTTGACCCTCGACACCCTGGACGCCGACGGCGAGCTCAGTGCAACCCTCACTTACGCCACCGACCTGTTCGACGCAAGCACTGCACAGCGTATGGCCGCTCACTGGCTGAACCTGCTGCACGGTATCGTCGCCGATCCGCAACGGCGCATCGGGGAATTGCCGCTGCTGGACGCGACCGAGCAACAGCACAACATCGCCCAATGGAACCCCGGCCCGCGCAGCTTCCCAAGCGGCACCTGCGCCCATCAACTGATCGCCGAGCAGGCCCGTCAACGGCCTGACGCCGTGGCCCTGCGTTGCAACGGCCAGACCCTGACCTACGCCGAACTGAATGCCCAGGCCAACCGCCGTGCGCATCAGTTGATCGCTCACGGCGTGGGGCCGGACGTGCTGGTGGGCCTGGCCGCGGAGCGGGGTATCGAGATGATCGTCGGCCTGCTGGCGATCATCAAGGCCGGCGGCGCCTATGTGCCGCTCGACCCAACCTACCCGCAGGACCGCCTGGCCTACATGATGCAGGACAGCGGCATCCAACTGCTGCTGGCCCAGGCGTCGCTGGCCGGTCAATTGCCGGTGCCTGACGGCGTGAAAACCCTGCTGCTGGATACCGACGTCAGCGCCTTTGCCGACAGCGACCCGCAAGTCGTCGTGGATCCTTCGAACCTCGCCTACGTGATCTACACCTCCGGTTCCACCGGCAACCCCAAAGGCACCTTGCTTGCGCACCACAATATCCTGCGTCTGTTCGCGGCCACTGAACCGTGGTTCGGCTTCGGCCCGCAGGACGTCTGGAGCCTGTTTCATTCCTATGCTTTCGACTTCTCGGTCTGGGAAATTTTCGGCGCACTGCTGCACGGTGGCGAGTTGCTGATCGTGCCGTACGACGTCAGCCGCTCGCCCCAGGAATTCCTCGACCTGTTGTGCGACGCGGGCGTCACGGTGCTCAACCAGACGCCGTCGGCGTTCAAGCAGTTGATGCACGTGGCTTGTACCGACTCCCGGGCCAATGCCCTGCGCTACGTGGTATTCGGCGGCGAGGCGCTGGACGTCAAGAGCCTGCGCCCATGGTTCGAACGGTTTGGCGACAGCGCGCCACAGCTGATCAACATGTACGGCATCACCGAAACCACGGTGCACGTCACCTACCGTCCGCTGTCGGTGGCTGATCTCGAGCTGGACGCCAGCAGTCCGATTGGCGAACCGATAGCCGACCTGTCGTGGTACCTGCTCGACGGTGAACTGAACCCGGTGGCCAAAGGCTGCATCGGTGAACTGTATGTTGGCCGCGCCGGCCTGGCCCGGGGCTACCTGAAGCGTGGCGACCTGACGGCATTGCGTTTTATTCCCGACCCGTTCGGCGAAAGCGGTGCGCGGTTGTACCGCACCGGTGACCTGGCGCAATACCGCAGCGACGGGGTGATCGAGTACATCGGCCGGATTGACCATCAGGTGAAAATCCGTGGCTTCCGTATCGAACTGGGTGAAATTGAAGCGCGCCTGAACGCCATGGCGGCGGTGCGCGAGGCCGTGGTGTTGGCCCAGGAAGGGCTGAACGGCCAGCAACTGGTGGCTTACGTGATCCCGGCGCAAGGCGCCGAGGATGCAGGCGCACTCAAGGCGCAGCTGAAAGCGGACCTGCCGGACTACATGGTGCCGACGCACCTGCTGTTCCTGAATGAATGGCCACTGACCGCCAACGGCAAGCTCGACCGCAAGGCCCTGCCGCAGCCGGACGCAAGCCAGGTACAGCACGAGTATGTGGCGCCGCAAAGCGCGCTGGAACAGCAAATCGCAACTGTCTGGCAAGACGTGCTGAAACTGGAACGGGTTGGCCTCACCGACAACTTCTTCGAACTGGGTGGCGACTCGATTATCTCGATTCAAGTGGTCAGCCGCGCCCGGCAGTCCGGCATCCGCTTTAGTCCAAAAGACCTGTTCCAGCACCAGACGGTGCAGGCATTGGCGACTGTTGCGCAGACCGGTGACCCGGTGCAGGTAATCGATCAGGCTGCGGTGCAGGGCCCGGCGTTGCTGCTGCCGATTCAACAGGCTTACTTTGCCGACGCCATCCCGCAGCGTCACCACTACAACCAGTCGGTGCTGCTGCAACCGGCCCGTGCGCTGCAAGCGGCGCTGGTGGAGCAAGCATTGCAGGCGCTGGTGCTGCATCACGATGCGTTGCGGGTGATGTTCAACGAAAGCGCCGAAGGCTGGAGTGCCAGCCATCGCGACGCATCGATGCGCAATGATCTGTTATGGGTGCGCCCGGTGGCCGATGCTGGCGCGCTGGAAGTGCTGGCCAATCAAGCCCAGCGCAGCCTGGACCTGCAAACCGGACCCTTGCTGCGCGCCGTGTTGGCGACCCTGGACGATGGCACCCAGCGGCTGTTGCTGGTGATCCATCACCTGGCGGTGGACGGTGTGTCGTGGCGGATTCTGTTCGACGACCTGCAAACGGCCTACAACCAATTGCTCGCCGGGCAAGCCTTGCAATTGCCGGCCAAGACCAGCTCGGTCAAGGCGTTTGCCGAACAGTTGCAAGCGCATGCACGCAGCGCGCAATTGCAGCAGCAGTTGGCCTACTGGCAGGCGCAACTGCAAGGTGCGCCGGCTGACCTGCCGTGCCTCAACCCCGAGGCGAGCCCACAGAACGGCCAGGCCGTCACTGTTCATACACGTCTGGACAAACACCTGACGCGGCAACTGCTGCAGGAAGCGCCAGCCGCCTATCGCACTCAGGTCAACGACCTGTTGCTGACCGCCCTGGCGCGGGTGGTCTGCCGTTGGACCGGGCATGCAAGTACCTTGATCCAGCTTGAAGGCCATGGTCGCGAAGAGTTGTTTGCCAACATCGACCTGACGCGCACCGTGGGCTGGTTCACCAGTATGTTCCCGGTCCAGTTGTCGCCGGCGGCGGCACTCGGGGACTCGATCAAGTCGATCAAGCAAGGGTTGCGATCGATCCCGGACAAGGGGGTGGGTTTCGGCGCGCTGCGCTTCCTCGGTGACGAGGCCAGCCGGTCAGCCTTGCAAGCGCTGCCGGTGCCGCGCATTACCTTCAACTACCTGGGGCAGTTCGACGCCAGCTTCGATAAGGAACGGGGCGCGTTGTTCAGCCCGGCCAGCGAAAGCGCCGGTGAAGAGCAAAGCGCGATGGCGCCCCTGGGCAATTGGCTGAGCCTCAACGGGCGGGTATTTGATGGCGCACTGAGCCTGGGCTGGACGTTCAGCCACCAACAGTTCGAGCAGGCCACCATCCAGCAACTGGCCGACGATTATGCCGTGGAACTGGCTCTGTTGATCGGTCATTGCTGCGACCCTGCAAACCATGGCATGACGCCTTCCGACTTCCCGCTGGCCAGCTTTACCCAACCGCAGCTCGATAACCTGGGCCTCGCCGCCCGTTCGGTGGATGACATCTACCCGCTGGCGCCGATGCAGCAGGGCATGCTGTTCCACAGCTTGTACGAACACGGCAGCGGTCAGTACATCAATCAGATGTGCCTGGACATCGACGGTCTCGACCCACAGCGTTTCGAGGCTGCCTGGCAGGCGGCGGTCGACGCCCATGACATTTTGCGCAGCAGTTTCATCTGGGAAGGCAGCGAGCAACCGGTGCAGGTGGTGCACAAACAGGTGCGCGTACCCTTCACCGCGCTGGATTGGAGCACACGCACGGATGCCCCGCAGGCCCTCGTCGAGTTGGCGTCCAGCGAGCGCGACCAGGGTTTCGACCTCGCCCTCGCGCCGCTGCTGCGGCTGGTGCTGGTCAAGACCGCTGAACAGCGTTATCACCTGATTTATACCCATCACCACATTCTGATGGACGGCTGGAGCAACTCGCAGCTGCTGGGCGAGGTGTTGCAACGTTACGATGGCCAGGTGCTGCCGCGCCCGGCGGGCCGCTATCGTGACTACATCGCCTGGCTGCAAGGGCGTGATGCCAAGGCCAGTGAAACGTTCTGGCGTGCGCAACTGCACGCGCTCGACGCGCCGACGCGCCTCGCCGAAAACCGTTTCGCCGCGCCGCAGCCGGCTGTCGAAACCAGCCATGCCAGCCTGTATCACTCACTGTCCCAACAGCAGACCCAGCGCCTGGGCGAATTCGCCCGCCAGCAAAAGGTCACCCTCAATACCGTGGTCCAGGCGGCCTGGTTGCTGCTCCTGCAACATTACACCGGGCATGACACGGTGGCCTTCGGCGCCACGGTGTCCGGACGCCCCGGCGAACTCAAAGGCGTCGAACAGCAGATAGGCCTGTTCATCAATACCTTGCCGGTGATTGCCAGCCCCCGGCCGGAACAATCGGTCACCAGCCTGCTGCAACAGCTTCAGGCCCGCAACGTTGCGTTGCGCGAGCATGAACACACGCCGCTGTTCGAGATTCAGCGCTGGGCCGGGCAGGGCGGTGAAGGCCTGTTCGACACGCTGCTGGTGTTCGAAAACTACCCGCTGGCCGAGGCCCTGCAAGCGCAGGCACCGTCAGGCCTGAGCTTCGGCACGGTGGGTAATCAGGAACAGACTAATTTCCCGTTGACCCTGGCCGTTAATCTCAATGAGACCCTGAGCCTGCACTTCACTTATGCCCATGCTGCGTTCCATACACATACAATCCAGCGCCTGGCTGAGCAGGTGGAGCACGTGCTCGCACAGATGGTGAGCCTGGCCGCCGACCGTAGCCTGGGCGATATCGACCTGGTTGGCGCGGCGACGCGCACCGTGCTGTTGCGCGACTGGAATGCCACGGCAGTGCCGGCCACCGACCGACGCCACGTTCATCAATGGTTCGAGTCCCAGGCTCGACGCACGCCTGATGCGCCGGCCCTGTTGGCCGATCAAGCGTCGCTGACCTATGCCCAGCTCAACCTGCGCGCCAATCGCCTGGCTCATGCGTTGATCGAGCGGGGTGTAGGCCCGGACGTGTTGGTGGGGCTGTGCATGCCGCGCAGCGTGCAGGTGGTCGTCGGGCTACTGGCGATCCTCAAGGCCGGTGGTGCCTATGTACCGCTGGACCCGGCTTATCCACAGGATCGTTTGATGTACATGGTCGAGGACAGCGGCATTGCCTTGCTGTTGACCGAAACCAGCGTACAGCCGTACTTCGCCGACGTGGCGGTGGACTGCCTGCTGCTGGACGCACTGCCCGAGCGGTTCGATGGCTACGGCGAGCATGAGCCTTCGGTAACCGTCGACAGCCAGAACCTCGCCTATGTGATCTATACCTCCGGTTCCACCGGGAAACCCAAAGGCGTGACGATTCGCCATGGCGCCCTGAGCAACCATATGGAATGGATGCAGGGTTGCCTGAAGCTGGATCACAGTGACCGTGTCCTGCAGAAGACCGCCATCAGTTTCGACGCCTCTGTGTGGGAGTTCTGGTTGCCACTGATGAGCGGCGCGCAACTGGTATTGGCCGCGCCGCAATTGAACCTGGACTTGACCACCTTGTGGGTCGAGGTGGAGCGTTGGGGGATCAGTGTGCTGCAAATGGCGCCATCGTTGCTGCAGGCGCTGTTGCCGCTGGCGACCCGTGAACACCTGGCCTCCTTGCGCCTGCTGCTGTGCGGCGGCGAAGCGCTGAGTGCGCACCTTTCCCGCCAGGTCCTGGGCCTCTTCGATGGCGAGCTGCGCAATCTTTATGGCCCCACAGAGGCCACGATTGATACCAGCAGCCATGCCGTGGCGGCCACTGTCGAAGACGACGGGCGAATCATCGCCATCGGTCGTCCGATCAACAACGTACGCACCTATGTGCTGGACGGCGCCTTGCAGCCTTGCGCCGTGGGGGCGATTGGCGAGTTGTACATCGGTGGTGAATCCCTGGCCCGTGGTTATCACCAGCGTCCAGGGCTGACCGCCGAGCGCTTCGTTCCCGATCCGTTTGGCGAGTCGGCCGCCGCACGCCTGTATCGCACCGGCGACCTGGTGCGCCACGCCGAAAATGGCGTAATCGAATACATCGGCCGGATTGACCATCAGGTGAAAATCCGTGGCCTGCGCATTGAGCTGGGTGAAATCGAAGCCCGCCTCCACGCTCAACCTGAAGTACGAGATGCGGTAGTGCTGGCTCGGGAAACGGCGACCGGCACGAGCCTGGTGGGTTGGCTTGTCAGCCAGGACGGCAGCCTGGATAGGGCGGCCGAGGCGCGCTTGGGTGAACAGCTCAAGGCGCGGCTGGCACAACAGATGCCGGACTTCATGGTGCCCACCCATCTGGTCTTCCTCGATCAACTGCCGCTTACACCCAACGGCAAACTCGACCGCAAGGCCTTGCCCGCGCCGGATACCCGCGCGCTGCATTCGGCTTACCTGGCGCCGCAAAGCGATCTGGAATGCAAGGTCGCGGCCATCTGGCAAGGCGTGCTCAACGTTGAGCAGGTCGGTCTGGCGGATGATTTCTTCGAGCTGGGCGGGCATTCGCTGCTGGTGGTGAATGTGGTGTCGCGCCTGCAGCTCGAACTGGGCATGAAGTTAACGCCCCAATTGATATTCCAATTTCCGGTCCTCGGTGCGTTTGTCGCGCAACTGGAGCAGACCGGCACGTCAATGAGCACGTCAAAATTGAGCAAGCTTGAAGCGCTGCTTGATGAATTCGAGGAGGTTTGATGGACACCGCTGTCGCACAACGTATTGCCAGGCGCTTCATAACGCTGCCGCTGGAAAAACGCCGTCTTTACCTGCAGAAAATGCTCGAAGAGGACGTTTCCCCGGCGAACCTGCCGATTCCGCCTGTCAGTGCCGAGTTCGACACGTTGTCATTGTCCTTTGCCCAGGAGCGTCAATGGTTCTTGTGGCAGCTGGACCCGGAAAGCGCGGCTTATCACATGCCTACGGCCCTGCGCTTGCGCGGTCCATTGGACATTGCGGCGCTGCAACAGAGTTTCAGTGCGCTGGTCGCGCGCCATGAGAGCCTGCGTACCACCTTCGTGGTGCACGGCGAGCAAGTGGTGCAGCAAGTGCAGGAGGCTGCACCGGTAAGTCTGCAGGTGCAGCCTCTGGCCCAGGTGCCGGATGCGGCGCAACTGCGGCATTTGATCGAAGACGAGACGCGCCGGCTGTTCGACTTGCAGCAGGGGCCCTTGTTGCGTACGTGCCTGTTGCAACTGGGCGCGGATGACCATGTGCTGATTGTCACCTTGCACCACATCGTTTCCGATGGCTGGTCGATGCAGGTAATGGTCGAGGAGTTGGTCAAGGGTTACGCCGCGTTCAGTCGAGGGTTGAGCCTGGAACTGCCAGCGTTGCCGATTCAATACAGCGACTACGCCATCTGGCAGCGGCACTGGATGGAGGCCGGCGAGCGGGAGCGGCAGTTGCAATACTGGACCGCGCAACTGGGCGGCGAGCAGCCGGTGCTTGAGCTCCCGACTGACGTTGCGCGCCCGGCCGTGATGAGCTATCGCGGTGCCCGGCTGGAGTTGGATATCGACACCGCGCTGGCCTGCGGCCTCAAGCAGATGGCCCAGCGCGAAGGGGTCAGTCTGTTCATGATCCTGCTGGCCTCCTACCAGGCCTTGCTGCATCGCTACAGCGGGCAGAACGACATTCGGGTTGGCGTGCCGACCGCGAACCGTAACCGGGTGGAGACCGAGGGGTTGATCGGCTTTTTCGTCAACACCCAAGTGCTCAAGAGTGAGGTCGACAGCCAGGGCTCCTTCAGTGCCTTGCTGCAACAGGTCAAGCAGACTGCGCTGGATGCCCAGGCGCATCAGGACCTGCCGTTCGAGCAACTGGTGGAAGCCTTGCAGCCGCAACGCAACCTGAGCCACAGCCCGCTGTTTCAAGTGATGTTCAACCACCAGACCCAAGGCCCGGCGGGCGAGGGGCCGGCCGGTGAATTGAAGGTCGAGGGGCTGCGCTGGGATACCCATAGTGCACAGTTCGACTTGACCCTGGAAACCATGGAGCGCCCCGATGGGCTGTCTGCGGCGCTGATCTATGCCACGGATCTGTTCGGTGCAGACACGGTTGCGCGGATGGCCGGGCACTGGCAAAACCTGCTGCAGGCAATCATCGCGAACCCGGCACAAAGCATCGGTGAGCTGCCGTTGCTTGACGCTGAACAGCGCCAAGCGCAGCTCGACGATTGCGTCCGCACGTCGGTAGCCACCCCGCAGGCGGGTTATGTTCATCGATTGTTCGAGGCACAGGTGGCCCGCTCGCCGGAGGCGCAGGCGCTGGTCATCAATGGCCAGCGCTTGAGCTACGGGCAACTCAATACCCGGGCCAATCAATTGGCGGTGGAGCTGCAACGTCACGGGGTGGGCGCGGGTGTGCTGGTGGGCATTGCCGTCGAACGCAGCCCGCACATGCTGATCGGGTTGTTGGCAATCCTCAAGGCCGGCGGCGCCTATCTGCCTCTCGATCCCGCGTTCCCGCAGGATCGCCTCGCCTACATGATTGAGGACAGTGGCATCGACCTGTTGCTGACCCAACATTCACTGCTCAGCCAGATCCCGGTGCCTGACACGGTCACTACGCTGGTGCTGGATCAACCGGGCAATTGGCTTGACGGCCATGCCGGTGACGATCTGCCTACCCGGCTGGATCCGGAGCACCTGGCTTATGTCATCTACACGTCTGGCTCCACCGGCCAGCCGAAAGGGGTGATGGTGCGACATGGCGCCCTGACCAACTTTGTCGCAAGCATGGCCAGGGTGCCGGGCATGACCGCCCAGGATCGGGCGTTGTCACTGACCACGTTCTCGTTTGATATTTTCGGCCTGGAAATCTACGTACCCCTGATGGTCGGCGCGTGCATCGTGCTGACCGGCCAGGAGGTGGCGCAGGACCCGTACGCCGTGCTGGCCCTGATCGACGCCGAACAGGTCAACGTGGTGCAGGCGACTCCCTCGACCTGGCGCATGTTGCTCGACAATGAACAGGCCCACGTGCTCCAGGGGTGCACGTGCCTGTGCGGCGGCGAGGCGTTGCCCCAGGAACTGGCGGTGCGCATGCTTGGCCTTGGCGGTGAAGTCTGGAATCTCTATGGCCCGACGGAAACCACGGTCTGGTCGGCGTTGCACCGGCTGCGTCCGCAGGCTGCGCAACCTTGGCTGGGCGGGCCAATCGACAACACATCGCTGTACATCGTCGGTGCAGACCTGATGCCGGTGCCCTATGGTGTTGCCGGCGAATTGCTGATCGGCGGGGACGGCCTGGCGCGGGGTTACTTCCAGCGCCCGGGATTGACCGCCGAACGTTTTGTTCCCCATCCGTTTTCCAGCACCGGCGAGCGGCTTTACCGCACCGGCGACCTCGCACGTCAGCGCCCGGACGGTATCCTCGAATACCTGGGGCGGATCGACCATCAGGTGAAAATTCGCGGTTTCCGCATCGAGCTCGGGGAAATCGAAGCGCGCCTGCTGGAGCAGGACGCTGTACGTGAAGCCGCGGTACTGGCCCAGGATGCCCCGGGCGGCCAGGCGTTGGTGGCGTATGTGGTCCCCGCCGCCGAATGGCAGGGCCTGGATGCCGACGGCCAGGGTCGCCTGCGCGACAGCCTGAACGCCCGGCTCAAGGCCAACTTGCCCGACTACATGGTGCCGGCGCATATGGTGCTGTTGCCAAGGTTCCCGCTGACCCCCAATGGCAAGCTGGACCGCAGGCAACTGCCCAAGCCCGATGCCAGCCAATGGCAGAAAACCTACGTGGCTGCGCAGACACCGGTGCAGCAAGCGGTGGCGGCGATCTGGGCCGAGGTGCTCAACGTGCCGCGGGTTGGCCTGAGTGACAACTTTTTCGAGCTGGGCGGCCATTCGCTGCTGGCGACCCAAATGGTTTCGCGGATTCGCCAGCAACTGCAAGTCCAGGTGCCTTTGCGCCTGCTGTTCGCCCATAACACCTTGCAAGCATTTGTCGAGGCGATGGCCCCGGCATCGTTGACTCCTGAACAGGCCATCCCGCGCGTTGCACGCGACCAGCCGCTTGCCCTGTCATATGCCCAGCAACGGCAATGGTTTTTGTGGCAATTGGAGCCCACCAGCAGCGCCTACCATATTCCCGCGGCCCTGCGTTTGCGCGGACACCTTGACCTGGCGGCCTTGCAACAGTGTTTTGACGCCCTGGTGGCGCGTCATGAGAGCTTGCGTACCCGGTTTGTGCTGGAGAACGAGCGTCCCGTACAACGGGTCGACACGCCGGCACCGGTGGCGATTGCGCTTGAGTCGGCGGCTGCCGGGCTGGATGACCCTGGCCTGCGCGGCTTGATTGAAACTGAAACCCGCCAACTCTTTGATCTGCAGCGTGGGCCGTTGCTGCGGGTCAAGCTGTTGCAACTGGGCGCTGAAGATCACGTGCTGATCCTGACCCAGCACCACATCGTGTCGGATGCCTGGTCGATGCGGGTCATGATCGATGAGCTGATGCAGTTATACCGCGGCTTCAGTCAAGGCCAACCGGCGGCGTTGGCGGCACTGCCGATCCAGTATGCCGATTACGCACAGTGGCAGCGTCAGTGGCTGGCGGCGGGTGAGCAGCAACGTCAGCTCAGCTACTGGACAGAACAGTTGGGCGGCGAGCAACCGGTCCTTGAACTGCCAACCGACCATCCACGTCCGGTTCAGCAAAGCTATCGTGGGGCCCGGCTGCCGATCACCCTCGAACCGTCCCTGGCCGAGAGTCTCAAGCGCCTGGCGCAGCAGCAAAACACCACACTGTTCATGCTGCTGCTGGCCGGCTTCCAGACCTTGTTGCACCGCTACAGCGGACAGCAGGATATTCGTGTCGGGGTACCGATTGCCAACCGCAATCGCCTGGAAACCGAAGGGATGCTGGGTTTCTTCGTCAACACCCAGGTACTCCGGGCCGACATTGAGGGGCACCTGCGCTTTGACCAATTGCTTCATCAGGTCAGGCAGCGGGTACTGGGAGCACAGGCCCATCAGGACCTGCCGTTCGAGCAACTGGTGGAGCTGCTTGCACCTGCACGCAACCTGAGCCATACGCCGTTGTTCCAGGCCATGTTCAACCATGCCAGTGATGCTCGTCGCGAGGCGATTGAACTGCCGGGGTTGAGCCTGGAGCAATTGACCTGGGATTCGGGCAGCGTGCAGTTCGACCTCTCCCTGGATACGTTCGAGTACAGCGAAGGCATCAGTGCCGCACTGTCCTATGCCTCTGACTTGTTTGAGCCAGCCACCGTCGCACGCCTGGGCGAACACTGGCTGAACCTGCTGCGCGCGATTGTGGCCAACCCCACCCAGCGCATCGCCGAATTGCCGATGCTCGATGCGGTGCAGCGCCGGATGATGGTTGAGGACTGGAACCGCACGTTCGCCCACTACCCGAACCACCAGCCGGTGCACCACTTGATCGAAGCCCAGGTGGAGCGGGCCCCACATGCCGTGGCGTTGGTGTTCGAGGGGCAGTCGCTGACCTATGCCCAGCTCAACGCGCGGGCCAACCGATTGGCTCACGCCTTGATCGCGCGTGGCGTAGGCCCCGATGTGCTGGTGGGCATTGCACTGCACCGCAGCCTGGAAATGGTGGTGGGCCTGTTGGCGATCCTGAAGGCCGGCGGCGCCTATGTACCGCTGGACCCGGAATACCCGCCGGAACGCCTGTCCTACATGATCGACGACAGCGGCATCGAATGGTTGCTGACCCAGCAAGCACTGGTCGCAACCTTGCCGCTGCCGGAACGGGTGCGCACGCTGATACTCGATGGTGACGATGCCTGGCTGGCCGGTGAGGCGCAAGGCAACCCCGAGTCGCGGGCCGTCGCGCAAAACCTCGCCTATGTGATTTACACCTCCGGATCCACCGGCAAACCCAAAGGGGCTGGCAACAGCCACGGTGCCCTGACCAACCGGTTGTGCTGGATGCAACAGGCCTACGGGTTGCACGCCGACGACCGCGTGCTGCAAAAAACGCCGTTCAGCTTCGATGTGTCCGTCTGGGAGTTTTTCTGGCCGCTTATGACCGGCATCCGCTTGGTCGTGGCGTCGCCAGGGGATCATCGCGATCCACAGAAGCTGGTCCAATTGATCGAGCGCGAGGGCATTACTACCCTGCATTTCGTCCCGTCGATGCTGCAAGCGTTCGTGCTGGATGCCAATGTCAGCCGCTGCACCAGCCTCACCCGTATCGTTTGCAGTGGCGAAGCGTTGCCGATCGATGCGCAGCAGCAGGTCTTCGCCAAGCTGCCGGGCGCGGGGCTGTTCAATCTCTACGGCCCTACCGAAGCCGCAATTGATGTCACCCACTGGACCTGTCGTGACGAGGGCCGTGACGCCGTGCCCATCGGCGAGCCGATTGCGAACTTGATGACCTACATTCTCGACGCCGAGCTCAACCCGGTGCCCTGCGGCGTCAACGGCGAACTGTACCTCAGCGGCCAGGGACTGGCGCGTGGGTATCACCGTCGCCCGGAGCTGACGGCCGAACGATTCGTGGCAAGCCCGTTTGTCGCGGGTGAACGGCTGTACCGCACGGGCGACTTGGCCCGTTACCGCGTTGACGGGGTGATTGATTACATTGGCCGTATCGACCATCAGGTGAAAATCCGCGGCTTTCGTATCGAGCTGGGTGAAATCGAGGCCCGTCTGCTGGAGCACGGGGCCGTGCGCGAAGCCGTGGTGGTGGCGCAGGACAGCCGCAACGGCAAAGCCCTGAGTGGCTACGTCGTTACCCAGCCTGGCGCCGCCAGCGACTGGCCGGCACTGCGCGAGGCGCTGACTGCGCATCTGCGCCAGACCCTGCCGGAACACATGGTGCCGACGCACCTGACGCCGCTGGCAAAAATGCCCCTGAGCCCCAACGGCAAACTCGACCGCAAGGCTCTCCCGGTGCCAGACATGGCTGAGGTACAGCAGGACTTCGTGGCTCCCGCCAATGCAGTCGAAAGTGCCCTGGTCGAGATCTGGCAAGCCGTGCTCGGCGTGGCCCGGGTGGGCACTGCCGATAACTTCTTCGCCTTGGGCGGTGACTCGATCAATTCGATTCAAGTGGTCAGCCGTGCACGTCAGCAGGGAATCGGCCTGGCCCCCAAGGACCTGTTCCTGCACCAGAACATCCAGGCGCTGGCCCGGGCTGCGAGCGCCGATCAAGCCGCAACGATCGATCAGGGGCCGGTCAGCGGTGACAGCCATCTGGTTCCGATGCAGCACTGGTTCTTCGCCAATGACATGGCGCACCGTGACCACTGGAACCAGTCGCTGATGCTGACCCCGCGCGAGCCATTGGACGGCGCATGTCTGCAGCAGGCCCTTGAGCACGTGGTGGCCCATCATGACGCCTTGCGCTTGCGCTTCGTGCAATCGGGCGATGGTACCTGGCAGGCCAGCCATGAGGCCGTCGGCGCACAACCGGTAGGCCTCTGGCAGCGCCAGGCAGAGAACGCCGATGAGATCATCGCCATTGCCAACCAGGCGCAACGCAGCCTCGACCTGCAACACGGCCCGCTGCTGCGTTGCAGCCTGATCGCAGTGCAGGACGGCAGTTCGCGCCTGCATCTGGCGATTCACCATCTGGTGATGGACGGTGTGTCGTGGCGCGTGCTGCTGGAAGACTTGCAAACGGCCTACCGGCAGCTGGCGGTAAACCAGCCTGTGGTGTTGCCACCCAAGTCCACCGCGTTCAAGGCGTGGGCCGAGCAGTTGCAGGGCTACGCCCACAGCGAAGGGCTGGCTCGGGAGTTGAGTTACTGGACCGGGCAACAGGCCCATGCGTTGCCGGAACTGCCACGGGCGCGGCCTGAGGGTAGCCAGGCTTCGGTGCATGGCCATTCGGTCAACACGCGTCTGGATACAGAACAGACTCGGCGCCTGCTCAAGCAGGCACCGTCGGCCTATCGCACCCAGGTCAACGACCTTTTGCTCAGTGCCCTGGCGCAGGTGATTTGCGAGTGGACTGCGCAACCTGCGTGCCTGGTGCAACTGGAAGGCCATGGCCGTGAGGAACTGTTCGGCGACGTCGACCTGAGCCGCACGTTGGGCTGGTTCACCAGCCTGTTCCCGGTGGTATTGACCCCATCGGTGCACGCGGCAGACACCATCAAGGGCATCAAGGAACAGCTGCGCGCGGTGCCGAACAAGGGCCTGGGTTATGGCGTGCTGCGTTACCTCGGTGCAGAGGATGTCCGCTCGCGTCTGGCGAAACTCGCGCAGGCCCGGATTACCTTCAACTACCTCGGCCAGTTCGACCAGAGCTTTGATGAGCAGGCGTTATTCGCGCCGAGCGAGGAGGGCAGCGGGGCTGGGCACGCTGATGACGTGGCGCTGGGCAACTGGCTGACCATCGATGGCCGGGTGTACAACGGCCAGTTGTCCCTGGACTGGACCTTCAGCCGCGACGTTTTTGATGAGGCCACCGTCCAGCAATTGGCCGATGCCTACGGCGTCGCGTTGCAGGCACTGATCGAGCATTGCTGCGGCGAAGAGCATCAGGGCCTGACGCCGTCTGACTTCCCGCTGGCCCGTTTGACCCAGGCGCACCTTGACGGCTTGCCGGTGCCCGTGGCGCAGGTGCAAGACGTCTATGCGTTGTCACCGATGCAAGAAGGCATGCTGTTCCACACCCTGGCCGACGACAGCAGCGGCTTGTACATCAACCAGATCAGCCTGCCGGTACACGGGCTGGATACCGAGCGCTTCGCCGCAGCCTGGCAATCGGTGATTGAGCGTGAGGACATTCTGCGGACCAGCTTTCACTGGCAGGATGGCTTGAGCGCCCCGGTGCAAATTGTCCACCGCCAGGCCGAATTGCCGCTGCTGATCGAAGATTGGCGCGGCCAGGACATCAGCGAACAGGCGATCGGCGAGCGCGCAACGGCTGATTACCTGCAAGGGTTCGATCTGGCCCGTGCGCCGTTGCAGCGTGTGCTGTTGCTGCGGCTTGAGGACGACCGCTACCAGATGATCTGGACCTGCCATCACATCCTGATGGACGGCTGGAGCAGTTCGCGACTGTTTGGCGAGGTAATGCAGTTTTATGCCCAGGGCCACGTGCCGACACGCAACGGTCGTTACCGCGAGTTCATCGAATGGCTGCAACGCCAGGATCAACGGGCGCTGGAGGGCTTCTGGAGAAGCCGTCTTGCAACGCTGGAGCAGGCCACCTCGCTGAACCAGGCGATGTTCCCGCGGCATGTCGAGGATTTGCCCGGGCACCAGGCGCTTTACTCACGTTGGGATGCGGTGCAAACCGCACGCCTGCAACAGGCTTGCCGCGCCTTGCAAATCACCCCCAACACGCTGATCCAGGGCGCGTGGCTGTTGTTGCTGCAACGCTTTACCGGGCAGAACACTGTGGTGTTCGGTGCCACCGTGGCTGGCCGTCCTGCGGGTTTGGCCAATGCCGACAACATCCTGGGGCTGTTCATCAATACGCTACCGGTGATCCAGACCCTGGAACCCGCGCAGCCGCTGGATCAGTGGCTGCAAGCGTTGCAGGCCTGCAACATGGACATCCGTGAGTACGCACACGCGCCGCTGGCGGATATCCAGCGCTGGTCGGGGCTGGGCGGGCAAGGGCTGTTCGACAGCATCATCGTGTTTGAAAACTACCCGATCGATGAGCGCCTGGGTGAGCAACAGGACACCGGCCTGAGCTTCGGCGAGTCGCGTAACCATGACGTGACCAACTTTGCGATGGACCTGGCGGTCAACCTCGGCGAACAGTTGTCGATCGAATATCTGTTCCTGCGCAATGCCTTCAGTGTCGAGGCGGTAGAGCAGATTCGCCGCTGCATGGAAGACACCCTTGAGGCCATGATCGTTGCGCCGACGGCGCGACTGGGCAACCTTCAGCGCCTTGGGGCCGAGCAGTGGCAAGCCTTTGAGCAGTGGAGTGCGGCGCCGAATGCCAGCTATCACGCGCAGCTCTTGCCGGAACTGATCGCACGCCATGCCCATTCGCGTGGCGAGGCGACGGCACTGGTGTGTGGGGGTGATTCGCTGAGCTACGGTGAGCTGGAACGTCGAGCCAATGGCCTGGCCCATCGCTTGATCGAGCTGGGGGCCGGGCCGGAAGTGGTGGTCGGGGTGGCCCTGGAGCGCTCCGTCGAGATGATCGTGGCGTTACTGGCGGTGATGAAAAGCGGCGCGGCTTATGTGCCGTTGGACATCGACTATCCGCCCGAACGCCTGGCGTTCATGATGCAAGACTCGGCGATGGCGCTGTTGCTGACCCATAGCCAGGTGCAGGCGCGCCTCCCGGCGGTGGAAGGCCTGGCGCAACTGGCCATCGATACGTTTGACCGCGCCGGCTACAGCGACACGCCGCCCGCCAGCAGTTTGCTGGGCGCCAATCTGGCCTACTTGATTTATACCTCGGGCTCCACCGGTCGGCCGAAAGGCGTGGCAGTGGCGCATGGGCCGATGAGCATGCATTGCCAGGCCATCGCCGGGCTGTATGACATGGATGAGCGCACCCGCGAGCTGCATTTCATGTCGTTTGCCTTCGACGGCGCTCATGAGCGCTGGCTCAGTACGCTATTGAGCGGGGGCACGCTGGTGATCCGCGATGCCAGCCTGTGGACACCGGAGCAGACCTTCGACGCCTTGCATCAACACGGCATCACGATTGCCTGTTTCCCGCCGGCCTACCTCAAGCAGTTGGCCGAGTACGCGGCCCATAGCCAACAGGAACCACCCGCGGTACGGGTGTATTGCTTCGGTGGCGATGCGGTGCCGGACCAGACCTTCGAACAAGTGAAAGCGGCACTGCGTCCACAGTTCTTTACCAACGGCTATGGCCCCACCGAAACCGTGGTCACGCCGATGCTCTGGAAGGTCCCGGTCGACACCCGGTGCGAGGCCGCCTATGCGCCGATCGGGCGTGCTGTCGGCGAGCGCGCGCTGTACGTGCTGGACGAAGACCTCAACCCGCTGCCGCCGGGGATTGCCGGTGAGCTCTACATCGGCGGACAGGGCATTGCCCGCGGCTATTACCGTCGTCCGGACCTGAGTGCCGAGCGCTTTGTGCCGGACCCGTTCGGGTCGCCGGGCGATCGCCTCTACCGCAGCGGCGACCTGGTACGCCAGCGTGTTGATGGTGTGCTTGATTACGTCGGGCGTATTGACCACCAGATCAAGGTCCGGGGCTTTCGCATTGAACTGGGGGAAATCGAGGCGAGCCTGCGGCAACTGGACGATGTCAGTGACGCGTTGGTGATCGCCCGTGACAGTGCGTCGGGCAAGCAACTGATCGGTTATGTGGTGACGCCCGATGGCATGGCCATCGGTGATCGCCTCAAGGCGGACTTGCGCGCGCAATTGCCGGATTACATGGTGCCCACCCAGGTCATCTGCATGGCGGCGCTGCCTGTCACGCCCAACGGCAAGCTGGATCGCCAGGCCTTGCCGGAGCCTGAATTCAAGGGCGGCGAGTATGTTCCCGGCCGTACTCGTGACGAGCAACTGCTGGCACAGGTCTGGGCTGATGTGTTGCAAGTGGAGCGCGTGGGCATCACCGACAACTTCTTCGAGTTGGGCGGTGACTCGATCCTCAGCCTGCAAGTCGTCTCGCGGGTACGCAACCACCCTGAACTGAAGATGGACCTCAAGCTGCGGGACCTGATGCGCGGGCAGACCATCGAGGCGATTTTCGAGCAGCGTTCAAGCACCGTCGCCACGCTGATCGAGGATGTTTCGCAGGTGGCCGCCGAGGGCCAGTTCAACCTGATTCCGATCCAGCAGTGGCTGTTCGACCAGCGTATGAGCGAGCCGCACCATTACAATCAGGCATTGATGCTGCGTGCACGCCAGGCGCTGAATCTGCCGGCGCTGGAGCTGGCATTGCGCTGCATGTTGAAGCAGCACGACGCCCTGCGCCTGCGCTTTCGTGAGGTGGGCGCACGCTATTACCAGCATTACCAGCCGCTGGAGGACATGCAGGCGCAATGGGCCACTGAGCCCTTGTTATGGCAACACACCGTGGCCGATGAGGCGGAGCTTGAACTGTACGCCGAACAGGTACAGCGCAGCCTGGACCTGCAAGACGGGCCGGTGTGGCGTACCGCTCATGTGACGTTGGGCGATGGCCAGGTGCGGGTATTGATGGTGATCCATCATTTGGTGATCGACACCGTTTCCTGGCGTTTGCTGCTGCAGGATTTGCAGGTCGCTTATGAGGCTTACCGCAATGGCCAGGCGCCGGCCCTGCCGATTCGTACCAGCAGCTACCGGGCCTGGGCCGAGGGGCTGCAAGCTTACGCGGCGAATTATCCGGCGCAGGAGCAAGCCTGGTGGCTTGAGCAGATCGACCAGCCGGGCAGTGAGCTGCCGTGCGATAACCCGCGTGGCAAGAACCAGGTGCAGTACCAGTCGGTCGCGCTGATGGGCCTGTCGCAGGAACATACCCAGCAGTTGCTCAAGCAAGTGCCTGCGGTCTACCAGACGCAGATCAACGATGTGTTGCTCGCCGCGCTGAGCCGGGTGTTGTGCCGCTGGAGCGGGCAGCCTTCGGTATTGATCCAGCTCGAAGGCCATGGCCGCGAAGACCTGGTCAAGGACATCGACCTGAGCCGCAGCCTGGGCTGGTTCACCAGCATGTTCCCGGTGCGCCTGGCACCCGGTGCCGGGGCTGATATCGGGAGCTCGGTGCGTGCGGTGCAGCGGCAATTGGCGGCCGTACCGAACAAGGGCCTGGGCTACGGCATCCTGCGTCACATGAGCGGTGTGTCGATGGCCGATACCTTGCGCCTGGCACCCCAGGCGCGTGTCACCTTCAACTACCTGGGGCAGTTCGACCAGAGCTTCGATGACAAGGCGATGCTGGTGCCGGCTCAGGAGAGCTATGGCAGTTGCTACAGCCCGCAGGCGGCCCTGGGCAATTGGCTGGAAGTGGTGGGGCAGGTGTATGACGGACGCCTGGCGATGCGCTGTATTTTCAGCACGCGCCGCTACCGTGCCGAAACCGTCGAACAGTTGATGCGAGAGTACCAGGCCGAACTGGAGGCGCTGATCGAGCATTGCGTGGCACAAGCGGCTTAAGGATTGAGGCCGATCCATCGTTATACAAAGAGGGGCCCTTGTGGCTCCTCTTTCGTCTGTGGCTTTTTCATAAGGAAACCTGCGATGTCCTTGCATCCGGAACTCAATGCCTTCCTCGACCTGGCGCAAGAAAGCCAGGCGGACGGTCCTGGGCCGTTTCACCTGTCAACGCCCGCCCAGGCCCGGGAGGCGTTCGAGCGCACCACCGCGCAACTGCGCTGGCAGGCGCCTGCGCAGGTGCGCTGCAGCCCCATCGAATTCACGGCACGCGATGGCGCGACGCTGGCGTTGCGTGTGTACCGTCCCGCTGACGTTTCGGCGCAGAGCCTGCCGGTGCTGGTGTACTTCCATGGCGGTGGCTACGTGGTCGGCAGCCTGGAATCCCATGACGGGGTGTGCCGCGAATTCTGCGCCAGAACTCCGTGTGCGGTGGTTTCAGTGGGTTATCGACTGGCGCCGGAGCACAGGTTCCCGACGCCGCTGAACGATGGCGCCGATGCCCTGGCCTGGCTGGCCGATAACGCTGCAGCCGAAGGCCTGGACCTCACCCGCGTGGCTTTCGGTGGCGACAGTGTGGGGGCCACGCTGGCGACGGTGCTGGCGTTGCAGTCGGTGCTCGAGCCCGCGACGCTGGCAATTAAACCCTGCTGGCAACTGCTGTGCTATCCGGTGACGGACGCTTCTACCCATAGCCCGTCGACCGAGCTGTTCGGCGAGGGCTATCTGCTGGAGACCGAGACACTGGAATGGTTCTACCGGCATTACGCCCGGGAGGCGGCGGATCGTCTTGACTGGCGCTTCTCGCCATTGCTGGCGCCGGGGTACCCGGGCATGCCACCGGCGCTGATTGCGTTGGCCGGTCATGACCCGCTGCTGGATGAAGGGCGTGCCTATGCCCGACGGTTGCAGGAACAGGGGGTGGCGGTGGAAGTGATCGAGTACGCCGGGTTGATTCACGATTTCCTGCGCCTGCAGAGCGTGGTGCCGGATATCGACGAGGTGTACGGTCAATTGACCCAGGCATTGCGAGCCGCGCTGGCAGCTTGAGAACAGGCACAAAAAAACCGGGCCAGGCCCGGTTTTTTTGTGGGTGTTGCCTAGAAGTTGTACGTCACGTCAACCGAGGCGACGCGTTCCTGGCCGTAGTAGCAGCCGAACGAGTAGTTGCAGTGGGACACGTACTCGCGGTTGAACACGTTCTGCACGTTCAGGCTGGTTTCCACGCCACGCAGGCTTGGCGATACCTTGCTCAGGTCGTAGCTGACGGTGGTGTCATAGACCACAAAGCCCGGGACCTCGAACGAGTTGGCAGCATCACCGGGTTTGGGGCCGGTGTAGCGGGCGCCGGCACCGAAGGTCAGGCCATTGAGCACCGCCTGGGTGAAGTGGTAGTCAACCCACAGCGATGCCGAAACCGGTGCCTGCTGCTCGGTGCGGTTACCGGTGTTGCCGTAGTTGTTCTTGATGTAGAACGCGTCGAGGTAGGACGCAGCAGCCAGTACGTCGACGTTGGCAATCGACGATTTGACTTCCAGTTCAACACCGCGGGAGCGAACCTGGCCTTGCTGGACCGAGTACTGGGTGTACTCGTTATCCTGGCTCAACACGTTTTTCTGCTTGATCTGGTACACGGAAGCCGTGATCAGCGTCTTCTCGAACGGCTGGTACTTCACACCCACTTCGTACTGTTCGCCTTCGGTCGGCGCGAAGGCCTTGCCGCCACGTTCGGGCGCGGTAGTGCCAACGGTCGGCAGGAAGGATTCGGAGTAGCTGACGTACGGCGCCAGCCCGAAGTCGGTGACATAGGTCAGGCCGACACGGCCGGTGAACTTGTTGTCACGCTGTTCGGTGATTGAGTTTGCAATCAGGTCCTTGTTTTCAACTTCGGCCCAGTCCTGACGGCCACCAATGGTCAGGATCCACTTGTCCAGTTTGATCTGGTCCTGCAGGTAGACGCCGGTCTGGCGCACGGTGTTGTCCCACTTGGTGGTTTTTTCCGGGGTCACGCTGCTGGTGTCGTAGTTGTTGTTTTCGCCGTAGAGGTTGATCGGCAGTACGTTGTAGGCGTTGTAGCCGGTGTATTTGCGGTTGAAGTTGCGATAGTCCAGGCCGACCAGGGTGGTGTGCTCCAGCGCGCCGGTGTTGAATTTGTATTCCAGGTTGTTATCGATGGTGTAGGCGGTGTTGTGCTGGCGCCAGTCGAGTTTGACACGGTTGGCCCGGGTCTGGTCGACCGCGCCGGTGACTGCATCGGTGACGAAGCTGCGCAGGTAGAAGCCTTTGTAGTCGTCGCGTACGTCGGTGTAGCGGGCGGTGGAGCGACCTTTCAGGTTTTCGCTGAAGCTGTGGGTCAAGTCGTAGCCCAGGATGAACTGGTCACGTTTGTAGTCGTTGTATTTCGAGTCGCCGGAGAAGAAGTTGCGGTCGATGCGTTTGCCGTTGGGGCCGCGCTCGAGAGAGCCGATCATTGGCAACGCCTGATAGTCTTCCAGGCCTCGGTCTCGCTGGATCTGCGCCAGTACGGTCAGGGCTGTGTCGTCGTTCGGGGCCCAGGTCAGGCTGGGTGCCAGCAGCATGCGTTCGCTGTGGGTATGATCGACCTGCTGGTTGCCTTTCTTCGCGACGCCGACGATGCGATAGCTGAACTCTTTCTGATCGTCGAGCGGGCCGCTGGTGTCGAATGCGCCGTTGACCCGGTTGTAGCTGCCGGCACCGATCTTGACCTCGCTGCGTTGTTCGGTGGTCGGTCGCTTGGAGACCATGTTGATCAGGCCGCCCGGCTGGTTCTGGCCAAAGAGCACCGACGATGGGCCCTTGAGCACTTCGATGCGCTCCAGGGTATACGGATCGATTTGCGGGGCGCCGCCGAGGCTGCCGGCATAGGGCAAGTAAGCGCCGTCCAGGTACAGCTGGGTAGGGGCGAAGCCACGGCTGGTGATTTCGTCGGCGATCGCATTGCGGTCGGTGAAGCCGCCGGTGTTCAGGCCTGGCGTGTAGCGCAAGGCCTGGGTCAGGTTGAGTGCGCCCTGGGTTTCGATCTGTTTAGCGGTGACCACGTTGACGGTTTGCGGGATTTCCAGGAGGGGCGTATCGGTCTTGGTGCCGGTGGCGCTGCGGGTGGCAACGTAGCCGTCCACGGGGCCGTAGGCCGATTCAACAGCCTGGCCACTGATGGTGGTGGCACCCAGCTCCAGTGAATCACCCGTTGCCCGGGCACGTACGGTGACGGTGTTGGCTTGAACGGTGAACACAGCGCCGGTCCCCACCAGCATCTGCGACAACGCCTGTTCAGGCGACAACCGGCCGCTCACCGGCTGGCTGTGCTGGCCCTTTACATCATCGGCGCTGTACAGCACTTGCATGTTCGACTGGGTGCCCAGCGCCTGCAGGGCGCTTGCCAGTGATTGTGCCGGGATATTGAAGTTGATCTCCTGGGCCTGAACCTGCGCACTGAACGGCAACGCCAGCGCCATGCTGAACGCGGTGGCGCTGAAGCCCGGCTGCAGCATACGGCGCATGAACAAGGCTTTGGTAAAACGTGGAATCCCCGCAATTGCTGACATTGTGCTCACTCTTACTGGTTTTAATGGTTGCGTAGTTGTTAGCGATTCTTAATTAGACGCACGAGGCCGAAAAAACCAGAATGAGAATCTAACTTATTCATGCCGGTTGCAGTTCGGTGGCTACTTTCCCGGCTTCCATGCGCACCAGTTGGTCGGCAATGTCGAAGTAACGATCGTCGTGGGAAATCACGATGATGGTTTTGCCCAGGCGCTTGAGATCCGGCAGCAGCTCGGTGTAGAAAATCCGCCGGAACGTCGGGTCCTGGTCTGCGGCCCATTCGTCAAACACCAGCACCGGGCGTTCCTCCAGCCATGCATTGACCAGCGCCAGGCGCTTGCGCTGGCCGGTGGACAGGTCGGTGGTGGTGAACGAACCGTCACGCACGCTGACCTTGTGGCCGATTTCCAGGCGCTGCAGGTATTGGTTGGCATCTTCGGGAATATGGGTATCGCCCTGCACCACGTCGTCGAACAGGTAGTAGTCAGCGAAGATCGTGGTGAACAACTGGCGATAGTCGTCACGTGTCACTGCCGTCACGGGCTGCCCGTTGAGGCGGATTTCCCCCTGCTGCGGGGCGTACAGGCCTAGCAGCAGCTTGATCAGGGTGGTCTTGCCGCAACCGTTTTCGCCGACAATGAAGATAATGTCGCCTTGCTCGATCTTCAGGTTGACCGGGCCCAGGCGAAACGGTGCGCTGCCTTCGGTGGCGGGGAAACTGTAGGACACGTCCGTCAATTCCAGGCTCTGCACCGGCGTACTCTGGTTGCCTTGGTCGCTGAGCAGCAGGTGGGGTTCGGGCGAGGAAAACTGCTCCGACAGCGCGGCGATACGGCGGAATGCGATCTGCGCGCGGCTGACGATTGGCAGGGTGCCAATCAGATGCTCCAGCGGCCCTTTCATGTACAGCAGCACCAGCACAAAGCCGCTCATCACTGATTTGTCGGCACTCGGCCACAGTGATTGCAGGGCGAGTGCCAGCCCGATGACCACGAAAAACAGCATGGAGCCGAGGGTCTTGGCGACGACGAAAATATTCACCGAACGAATTTGTGTGTCGCAGATTTTGTCGGCGGTGCTTTCTATCCCCGACACAAACATGCGGTGCCTGCGCGGACGATGGATGCGCAACTCCTTGGCGCCCTCGGCGATGGAATTGTAGTGTTTCTGCAGTTCGTCTTCGGCGTCGCGGGCCTCCATGAAACCTTTGATTCCCCGGCCACGGGCGATGTACTGGACGACCGTGCCGATGATGATCGCGACCACCATGATCAAGAACATCGGCCATGACAGCATCGCCAGGTAACCCATGCAGCCAAGGGTGACGGTCAGCGAAATGGCCAGCGGGGCGAAGGCGAACGCGAAATCGCTGATGGTGTCGACGTCGTGGGTGAGCACCGGGATCAGGCGGTGGCTGCGGTAGCGCTCAATCTGTTCGATGGGCGCCGACAGGACTTTTTCCCCAAGCTCCTTGCGCAGCCGGGCGATGATCTTTTGCCCCACATAATTGGTGCCGATATCGGAAAAGATCGAACTGACCAGTGCCAGCAGGCAGAGGCCGGCAAAGGCGCCGACCACGGTGTTGGTCAGGCCGTTGTCGGCGTGCAGCACGGTATTGATGGTCGCCAGCAATACCGTGACGCTGAGGCCGCCGACCATGCCGAGCAGAATGGAGCCGACAACGATCAGCCGAAAGGGTTTGAGCAGGGTGAACAATTCATTGATCACCCCACGTGTTGGTTTGCTCATGGAGGTTCCCTGCTTGAAGATCGGCCGGGCCCGGCTTCGGTCGCGGGCTCGGCCTGGGTGGCATAGAGGGCGGTGGTGCGCCGCAATGCGTTGCATGACGGGTCACACACACCTGTAAAACGACTGGGGGGAGGGTTAATTTAGAGGGCTGGCTGCCTTACAGATCCCGCACGACGCGAAAGCCGATCCAGTCACCGCGGTTGTCCGGTACCAACGCATTGCGGTTGCCGGAGCGGGAGAACACGGGGGCTTCACCCCAGTCGTTGCCGCGGATGCGTCTGAACTGGCATTTACCGGTCAGCCAGGCGCTGCCGTCGCTTGGGGCGCCGACGTAATCGTCGTTGTAGCAATCGGCTGTCCACTCGTAGACGTTGCCGTGCATGTCGTACATGCCGAACGCGTTGGGCGGGTAGCTGCCCACCGGGGACGAGTAGCTGTAGCCATCCGCCGGGCCGTAGGTGTTGGCATGCTGGGCAATGCTGTAGCCCTTGCCCTCGTCGAACGGGAATGGGAACGGGCCGGTGGAGCCGGCGCGGGCGGCGTATTCACGTTGGGCTTCACTGACCATCTGGTAGTGATGGCCGGTTTTCTTCGATAGCCAGGCGACGTAGTTCTGCACATCCTCGAAGTCCATGCACACGGCAGGTTGGCGCGGCCCCTGGGGGTAGCGTGGCTTGCTGGCGACGCACTCGCGGCCGGGTCGTTCATCGCCATTGGCGATCTTGACCCCGGACTGGCGTACATAGCTGTCCCACTCGCCGGCGGTGACCTGGAAGCGGCTCATGGCGAAGGGCCTGGCAAAGGTGACCGGGTGCATCGGGCCTTCATCAGGCTCGCGGCCCACTTCGTCTTCCGGGGTGCCCATGGTGAACGTACCGGCGGGCAACACGACCATTTCCGGGCAGTCCTTGCAGTCCTTGAACACTTTACCGGGTGTCGGCGTGGCCGCCTGGGCCAGCCCAGGTAGCAGGGCACTGCACAGTGTTGTCAGAATCACTGCGGCCAGCGGTTTCAGGTGCGGGTGATGGTTCATGGGAGCATCTCGCTGAAATGAAAAAGAGGCGTCACAACCGTTGGCTCAGCAACGTCATGAAGCGCTGGATCTCGGCCGATGTGTTGAGCAGGCCCGGGGAAGTGCGAATCACCGGGCCGGCGTCCCGATATACCGAGTCGATCACTACCCGGTTTTTCATCATGTGGGCGGCCACGTCGCGGCTGTCCTGGCCGTTGACCCGGAAGAAGGTGAAGCCTGCCGACAACTCGCTGCTGCGGGGTGTCACCAGCTCTATCTTCGAGTGCGCCAGCAGTTGGGTCTTCAGTTCGTCGTTGAGCTGATGAATGCGTGCCTGTACCTGCGGCTTGCCCAACTGCAAGTGCAGCTTGAAGGCTTCATCCGCAGCCCAGCGATGTTCAAAGGCGTGGTAGCCGCCGGGTGTCATGGTGGTGGCGAAGTTGGTGTCTTCGGAGAAGGTCGGCACCATCGGTGTCACGTCGGTGTTCTGTTCCGAGCGAGCGCAAATGATCCCGGTGCCCCGCGGGCCGAACATCCACTTGTGGGTGCCGGCAATGAAAAAGTCGCAATGCATGTCCGGGAAGTCGAGGTTCTCGACGCCAAACCCATGCACACCATCGACCACGTAGAGGATGCGGTCCTTGTCGTCACGGTTGCGGTTGTGTTCATCCACCAGCTTGCCGATCGCGCCGATCGGCAGCTTGACGCCGCTGCCGGATTGCACCCAGGTCATGCCGAGCACACGGGTATTGGGGCGGATATTGCGCTCGATAGAACCGAGCACTTCATCGACGGACACCGAATGGGCGCTCTCGAACAATTTGATCTTGCGTACCTGGGTGCCTTCCTTGCGTACCCGGAAATCGAGGCTGTAGGCGGTGGCGTAATGTTCGTGAACAGTGGTGAGGATTTCCTGGTCGGGGCGTACCTGGATCCCGCCGTAAATCATCGCCAGGCCTTCGGAGGTGCTGCCGGTCAGGGCTATCTGGCCGGGCCTGGCATTCAGGTAGCGGCCGGCCCATTCGCGCACCTGGCCTTCACGCTTCCATGTCTCTTGCAGGTCCCAATCCATGGCTAGGCCGGGGTTGCGGTCGATCTGCGCGCGGTAGCGCTCGATGGCCTCACGCACCGGCTTGGGGTGCGAGGCCACCAGGAAATTCGAAAAGTGCAGGTAGTCCGGGTCCTGGGTAAACAGTTGGCGAAAGCCTGCCCAAGGGTCGCCAGGTGGTGCCGCATTGCCTGCCAGTGCCTGGGGGATGATGGCAGTGCCCAGCGGCAGGCTCGCGGCGAGAAGCCCGGCCTGCTTGAGAAACGTACGGCGGTCGGTCATGAATTCACTTCATTCATTGAGGGTGGTTCAGCGGTTGGCCAATGGCTTGGCAGCTTTTTGTACCTGGTCCCAGACCCGCAGGAAGTTGCCTCCCCAGAGCTTGGCGATATCGGCTTCGGAGTAGCCGCGCTGGATCAGTTCCGCAGTCACGTTGCGCACTTCGCCGACGTTCTCCCAGCCCTTGAGGCCGCCGCCGTCGTTGAAGTCCGAGGCGATGCCGACGTGGTCGATGCCAACCTTGCGCACGGTGTAATCGATGGCATCGCCCAAGTCCTTGAGGGTGGCCTTGGGTTCTTCTTCGAGGATGGCGTACAGCGCACTGGCGTATTGGCCAAACTTTTGTTCTGGCCAGGCCGAGATGATCGGGTCGCCGGGCATCAGGGCTACGGCCAGGTTGGGCAGTGGCGGCAGGTCGAAGCGCGCGCGCAACGCGTTGAGTTTGTCCTGGGTGGGCTGGCTGAGGGGGCGCAGGTAAGCAGGGAAGCCCACCACCTGAACGACACCGCCGCTGTTCTTGATCAGTTGCAGTTCCTTGTCGCTGAGGTTGCGCGGTATGTCCACCGACGCCCGTGGCGCCGAGTGGGAGGCCACCATCGGCGTGCGGCTCAGTTGCGCAACTTGCTCCAGGGCCTTGGTGGACATCTGCGAGACATCAATGATTACCCCCAGGTCGTTGAGGCGATGCACGGCTTGCTTGCCGATATCCGAGAGGCCGTCGAGGGCATCGGGTGAGTCATTGAAAAACGGCAGTGGGCGTGACGAGTCCGACCAGGCGTTGTTGCCGATGTAGCTGAAGCCGAACATGCGCATGCCGCGCGCGGTCCACAGGTTCAACTGATTAAGGTCATCACCCAGCGGGTAGGCGTTGAGCATGCTGATAAAGATCGCAAACTTGCCTTCGCCATGCAGACGCCGGAAATCATCCGGGGTGTAGGCAATGCCCACTTGGTTGGGGAAGTCGCGAACCATGCCGGAGATGATCTTGTAGCGAGTCTCCTGCTGGTGGCGGGCTTCTTCGACAAAACCCGCGGTGGGCTTGTGGGGCGCATTGGGGCCGTTCCACATTTCCGGCCAGCCGAAAATCGTCAGGGCTGCACCCGACAGGCGCCCCCGGCTGGCCTTGGCCAGGTCGAACTGGCCGCTGCCGTCCTTGTCGGCTTCGTTGCCGGCGGTACCAAAGTTGAGCGGCACGGTGATGTGACTGTCGAACGACAGCAGGCGGTCCTGCATCTCATTGGCCTGCTTGATTACCGCCAACGGGTACCCGGCATTGCCCCTGAACCAATGGTCCCAAGCCAGGAACCCGGCCCCGGCGCCAATGGCCAGGACCAGCGGCAGGCCGAAGTACAACGCCTTTTTCGAACGTGGTTTTGTCATTGCCATCTCAGTCAGTTGAGGCCTTTGCTATCTGGGATGAACGAGCGATGGGCGGGAAAATTTAAGCCTGGGAGGCGCGGTGCTAAATTTCCCCTGTCAGCGAACGTTCTAGCTTGGATAAAGCCTGCTTGATGGCTGACACAGGTAAAGCAATGACGATTTCTCGACGAGGGTTCATCGCCGGCCTGGCGCTGACTGGCGCTGCAGTGCCTGCGGCCTTTTATGCCCATCGCGAGCTGACGCGTGAAGAGTTTCCGATTACCCCGGGCGAAGCCACGGTGGATCTGGCAGACACCGCCGGCCAGCATTTGGCGGACAGCCTGCGTGGCGTTTGGCATGTGCAGTTGGCAGGCCGCGATGCCGGCCTGAAAGGCCTGCCCCTGGAGGGCCTGGAATTGCTCCTCGACGTTGCCCCGCGTGGGCGTGGCCTGCGGGGCTACCTCGACACTGGCGAACAACTGCGTGCCGACGGCGAGCCGCGCTATCGTGTGTTGGGTGACCTGACTCCCGGAGACGGGGCGCATCTGTACTGGCGCCTGATCGACCGCGATGCCGTGGACGGGGCTCCAGCCTACGAGTTCACAATGACCCTTGATGAAGTCTGGGCCGAATTCGGTAACGCCGGCAGCGGCACCCTGAGCGGGCAGATCCTCAGCCTGGACCGCCCATTGGCCCTGCTCGAACGGGACAATCATTTTGTCGCCACCAAGCGGCTGTTTCCCGAGGCGCGTGAGCGCATCGGTCTCAATCCGGTTCTATTGGCCTGGTTGATTGCTCCCGAACATCGCCTGTTTCACCAGCTCTGGCACGCTTCCCGTGACCAGTGGCACAAACTCTCCGAAGACAAGCGTAATGCCTTGCGGGGGATCGGCTGGCAGCCCGGTCCGCGTGACCGGGAGCGCGATGCACGGGGGCCGCGCAAGGATCGCAACGGTTCGGGCATCGACTTCTTTTTCATGCATCGGCACATGCTGGGCGCCGCACGTTCGATGCAGGACTTGCCATCGTGGACGTACTTCCCTCAGCCACAGCCGGGGCTGGAGCGTGATCGCCAGGGGTTTGTGCGTTATTTCGACAATCATGACGGTTTCGCGTTGCCGCCTACCTGGATGGCGGCGAATGACAGTGCGTATACCCAGTGGGTCAGCGATATCAAGGCGGCCGAGACTTACCACAGTAACTTTGAGGTCTGGGAGTCGCAGTACCGCGACCCGCGCTACCTGGCGAAACTCACCTTGGGGCAGTTCGGCTCGGAGGTGGAACTGGGCCTGCACGACTGGCTGCATATGCGCTGGGCCTCGGTGCCGCGGGACCCGTCCAACGGCGCGCCGGTGCCTTTTGCACGGGACCCGGCTGACTTTGCCGCGCGTTGGTACGTGGCAGAGAATGACTTCCTTGGAGATCCGTTTTCTTCTCACGTGAATCCGGTGTTCTGGCGTTTTCATGGTTGGATCGATGACCGCATCGAGGATTGGTTTCGTGCCCACGAGCGTTTTCATCCGGGTGAAGTGAGCCGGCTGGAGGTCAACGGCGTGCCCTGGTTTGCGCCGGGGCGCTGGGTGGAGGTGGATGACCCGTGGCTGGGGCCGGACACCCATGGTTGCAGCACCACGCCGGGGTTGCAGATGGGCAAGTCGATGGAGATGGACCCGGAGACCATGAAGCTGGCGCTGCGGATTACCTTCGGGGCGGATGAGGACAGGCTGGCCGGGCTGTTTCGCAAGGTGCCGAAGCGTCCCTGGTACGCGCGCCATTTGAAGGTCAAGGAGCGGGTGCTCTAAAGCGCGCCGCTCAACGGTGGGGGCCGGGCAAGCCCGGCTTTCATTCAGTTGATTGTGCTTGCTGGCACCTGCCAGCCGCCCCCCAGTGCCTTATACAACGCAATGCTTGCGTTCAGCCGCGATCGGCGTAATTGCACATTCATGTCCTGCGCCGCATATAACGTGCGCTGCGTCTCCAGCACCGTCAGCAAGTCCTCCGCCCCGGCTTCATAGCGACTCTGGGCAATCTCGAAGGCAGTCTGCGCCTCACTCAGTTCCTCGCTCTGCCACTGACGCTGCGCATCCAGCCCGCGAATGCTGCTCAGGGCTTTTTCCACATCGGCAAAGCCATTGATGATCGCTCCCCGGTACGTCTGCAGCAGCTCATCCTGGCGCGCCCGGGCCTTGTCCCGCTCGGCGCTCAGGCGGCCATTGTTGAAGATCGGTGCGACCAGGCCGGAAGTGAGGTTGTAGAACGGGCTGCGCACTACGTCGGCGAGCTTGTTGGCGCCCGAACCCAGGTCGGCACTGAGGGTGAGGGTGGGCAGCATGGCTGCCCGGGCCACGGTGACGTCTGCCTGGGCTGCTGCCAGCCGGGCCTCGGCACTGGCGATGTCGGGACGGCGGCTGAGCAGTTGGCTGGGAACACCGGCGGCGATGCCCGGCCAGTTCAATTGGGCGAAGGGTTGCGGGGCCAGGTGCAGGTCCTGCACCGGTGTGCCCAGCAGTGCCGCGAGGCTGATCAAGGCCTCGTCGGCCTGCTGCTGTGCCAGCGGCAGCTGGCGTTGTTGTGCGGCCACGAGGCTTTTTTGCTGGGCCAGTTCCAGGGCGGTGGCGGAGCCTGCATCGTGGCGAGTCTGCACCAGCTTCAACACGTTTTGGGCGTTGTCCAGGTTGAGTTGGGCGATGCGCAGTTGCTCACGCAATGACAGCCACTGGGTATAGGTGGTCGCAACACCGCTGAGCAGGGTCAGTTCCACGGTGGCCTGGTCGAACTCGCTGGCGCGCACCTCTTCCACGGCGCTATCCCGGGCGGCGCGCTTGCCACCCCAGAAATCAATTTCGTAAGTGGCGCTCAGGCGCGCATCGAAGTAATCCACGGCCTTGTTGCTGCTGGTAGCGTCCAGCTGGCTGTAGCCCTTGCCCCGCAGCAGCTTCTGGCGGTTTGCATTGAACGCGCCGGTGAGTTCAGGCAGCAACGGTGCGCCGGCTATCACTGCGCTGGCCTGGGCCTGGCGCACCCGGGCCATGGCGCTGGCCAGGTCGTAACTGTCGCTGCGGGCCTGTTCGATCAGTTGGTTGAGCTGGGGGCTGTCGAAACTTGTCCACCATTGCTGGTTGGCCCGCAGCGCCGTTGCGTCGCTTGCGCTGTGCCAGGCGGGCGGTGTTTGCATGCCTGCGCCCGGACGCGGTGCGGGGCTGCTGCAGGCGGCCAGCAGCAGGCTGGCGGCGAGGAGGGTCAGGGACACTTTCATAGGGCGATCATTCACTGGTAAGGGCCTTGACCGGGTCAAGTCGAGCGGCTTTGCGGGCCGGCATGAAACCGAAGATAACGCCGGTGACCAGGGCGCAGAAGAAGGCCCCCACGGCGGCCGGAATCGAGAACGCGACGGCCACGTTGCTGAGGATGAGTACGCCACCTACCAGCAGGGCCAGGCCGATGCCGGTGAGGCCACCGACCACCGAAAGCATCACCGCTTCGGTGAGGAACTGGCGCAGGATATCCCGCTGCCGCGCGCCGGTGGCCATGCGGATGCCGATCTCCCGCGTGCGCTCGCGTACGGTCATCAGCATGATGTTCATCACGCCGATACCGCCCACCAGCAGCGAGATCGCGGCAATCGAGCCGAGCATCAGCGACAGGGTGTTCTGGGTCCTTGCTTCGGCCTGGATCATGGCGGCATTGTTGGTCAACTCATAGTCACGCTTGCCGTTATGCAGGCGCAGCAATAACTGATCGATGGCCTTTTCTGCCTCGCGTACATTGCGTGCATCGGCGGCGGCGATCACCACGTATTCGGGGTTGTAGCTGCCAAACAAACGCACGCTGGCGGCGGTGTAGGGGATGGCGATGCGGTCGTCGCTGTCTTTATCTCCGGAGCTGGAGCCTTTTTCCGCCAGCACTCCCACCACCTGGAATGGCACGTTTTCGATCAGGATGTATTGGCCGATCGGATTGAGGTTGTCCTTGAACAGTTTGGTACGCACCCGGTTGCCGATCACGGCGACGGTGGCGCCGGAGCGCTCATCGGCTTCGGTAAAGTAGCTGCCCTCGGCCACGGGCCAGTTGAAAATCGTCGGGAAGTTAGTGTCGTTGCCACCGACATACGCCATGTGGTCGACGTTGCCAAAGCGCACCCCGGCCTCCGCGCCATTTACCGGCATGATGCGCTTGACCTGAGGCAGGGCTGCCAGGGCGGCCACATCGTTGAGGGTGATCACGCCCCGCGGTGTACGCGGGTTAGGCGCCGAGCCACTGACGTAGAGGATATTGGAGCCGAAAGCGCCCATCTGCGCCATCACCTGGCGCTTGCTGCCTTCGCCCACCGCCAGCATCACCACCACCGACGCCACGCCGATGATGATCCCCAGCAGCGTCAGCGCCGTGCGAAAACGGTTGATCCACATCACCCGCCACGCGGCTTGCACGGCATCCAGCAGCTCGGCTTTCCAGGCGCCGTTGTGCTCGGCGCCATCGGCCAGGCGCTGGCGCAGGTCCACGGCTTGCAACGCGCCGGAGATGGCCACGGGGGGCGTCTCGCTGGTGTCGGCAGAGTCGCTGATGATCAGCCCGTCGCGGATCTCGATGATGCGATTGGCCCGCGCCGCGACTTCGCGGTCGTGGGTGATCAGGATGACCACGTGGCCCTGGCTGGCCAGTTCGTCCAGCAGGGTCATGACCTCCGCGCCGCTGTGGCTGTCGAGGGCGCCGGTGGGTTCGTCGGCGAGGATGATATGCCCGCCGTTCATCAACGCCCGGGCAATCGACACCCGCTGTTGCTGGCCGCCGGAAAGCTGGTGCGGGCGGTTACCGGTGCGCTCGGCCAGGCCCAGGCGCGTGAGCAGGGCCTTGGCGCGGGCATGGCGTTCGGCGGCGCTGATGCCGGCATAGATCGCCGGCATCTCGACGTTTTCCTGGGCCGAGCCGGAAGGGATCAGGTGATAGCCCTGGAACACGAAACCGAAGGCCTCGCGGCGCAGCCAGGCGAGTTCGTCGCTGTCGAGCCGGGCGACGTTTTCCCCGGCGAACAGGTAGTCGCCCTCGGTGGGGCGGTCGAGGCAGCCGAGGATATTCATCAGCGTGGATTTGCCGGAGCCGGAGGCGCCGACAATCGCCACGAATTCCCCGGCATGGATCGCCAGGTCGATGCCGCGCAGCACATCAACCTGCGGCGTGTCGCCGCCGCCGTAGGATTTGCGGATGCCCTTGAGTTCGATCAGTGGGGTCGACATTCAACCTCCGCTGCCATCGGCCGGGCCGATCAGCAGGTGATCGCCTTCGTTCAGGCCTTCCAGCACCTGGACTCGCAGGCGGTCGCTGAGGCCCAGGCGGATTTCGCGTTGCTCGATGCTGCCGTTTTTCGCCACCACGCGGGCGATCTGTTTGTCGCCGCCGAGGCTGCCTTGCAGGGCGGCGACCGGCGCGGTCAGGGTGTCCCTGGCCTGGCCGGCGACGAAGAATACCTGGGCGGTCATTTCCGCCATCAAGGCGTTATCGGTGTTGTCGACGTCCAGCAGCACCGTGTAAAGCACCACTCGCCCGGTGCCGCTTTTGCTGGCGCTGCTCGGGCTGCCACCGCCCTGGCTGGTTTCGTTGAGCGGCTTGGGCGGGATCGGCAAAATCTGCCGTACGGTGCTGGTCCAGCGCCGGCCACCGCCGCTCAAGGTGGTGAAGTAGGCGGTCATGCCGGGTTTGACATGGCCTATATCGGCTTCCGAAACTTCGGCCCATACGGTCATCGGCGAAAGCTTGGCGATCCGCAGGATCAGCGGGGTTTGCTGTTGGGCGTTGAGTGTCTGGCCTTCCCGGGCGTCCACCGCGACCACGGTGCCGCTCATCGGCGCATAAATGCGCGTGTAGCCCAACTCTGCCTCGTCACTGCGCAGGCTGGCCTTGGCCTGGCGGATCTGCGCCAGGAACATGTCGACCCGCGCCTGGGTGGCGCTCAGTTCGGCCCTGGCAGTTTGCACGTCTTCTTCCCGGGTGGCGTTACCGGCTTCCAGGCGCTGCTGGCGCTGGTACTTCTGGCGGGCCAGTTCGTGCTGGGCCCGTTGCTCCTGCAACTGGGCCTGCAGGTTCTCGATGGCGTAGCGGCTGGCATCGAGCTTGGCTTTTTGCGTGGAGGGGTCGATCTCTACCAGCAATTGGCCTTCCTTGACCTGGGCCCCGGCCTCGACGTGAATCTTCTGGATCTGTCCGGACGCCTGGGCGCCCACATCGACGTAGCGCCGGGGTTGCAGGGTGCCCAGGGCCGTGACGCTGCTTTCGATATCGCCCCGGGTCACGGTGACGGTCGCCAGCTTGTCCCGGCCCGGCGGCAGGACCTGCCAGGCAGCTAAAGCGATGACGGGGATCAGGCACGCGACCACAAGCAGGGCGCGTCGGGCAGGTCGAGGACGTTTCATGCAGAGTTCCAGCCAGGAAAGATCGGCCCGCAGGAGCGGGAAGCTGACAGGTAGACGAGAAAATTGTCCGGGGATTTAGGCCGTTACATATGCCGTTACAGGTGTGTCAGGCAAAATAATTGGCCGGCGTTGCAAGTCTTGTTTAAAACTAGATGAGAATTACTATAAATTACACGCACCTCAAACTGCCATCATCGCATCGGCCGTTATCTTCGTACTCAAAGGACCTAATGCCGCCTACAGGCGGTCGGGAGTCATGTTGGAAAACTACTATCGCGAGCTGGTGTGTTTCCTCAACGCCAAGCTGGGCAACCGTCAGGTGGCCGAAGATGTGGTGCATGACGCTTATGTGCGGGTGCTGGGGCGTGCCAGCGAGGTCCCGATCGAGCAGCCCCGGGCGTTTCTCTATCGCACGGCGCTGAACCTGGTGATCGACGGTCATCGGCGCAACGCCCTGCGCCAGGATGAACCCCTGGAAGTACTCGACAGCGAGGAGCGTTTTTCGCTGTCTTCGCCCCATCACTGCCTGGACCACGGCCAGCGCCTGGAAATGCTTGAGCGCGCGCTGGCCGAGCTGCCGGCGCTCTGCCGTGACAGTTTCCTGTTGCGCAAGCTCGACGGCCTGTCCCACCTGCAAATCGCCGAGCGCCTGGGTATTTCCCGCGCGCTGGTGGAAAAACACATCGTCAATGCCATGAAGCATTGCCGGGCGCGCATGCGTGAGTGGGATGCGCACTGATTCCAGCGTTAGCTAAATTTTATTTCATTGTCCTCGTCTCCTATCAACACACGACCTGTTGCTGTGCCTTCAGGTCTCTGAGGCTTTCCCGCCCCACTGCCACGGGGCTTATCCAGAGGACACTGGAATGACACAGGCAATTGCATCGCCCGCCGTTCACGACCTGATCGGTATCGGGTTCGGCCCTTCGAACCTGGCGCTGGCCATCGCCCTGCAGGAACGCGAGAAAGCCCAGGGCAAACTGGACGTGCTGTTCCTCGACAAACAGGCCGACTACCGCTGGCACGGCAACACCCTGGTCACCCAGAGTGAATTGCAGATTTCCTTCCTCAAGGACCTGGTGACCCTGCGCAATCCCACCAGCCCTTATTCCTTCGTCAATTACCTGAAGGCCCACGGGCGCCTGGTGGATTTCATCAACCTGGGTACCTTCTATCCGTGCCGCATGGAGTACAACGACTACCTGCGCTGGGTCTCCGGGCAGTTCCAGGCGCAAAGCCGCTACGGCGAGGAAGTGCTGGCCATCGAGCCGATCCTGCATCAGCAGCAGGTAGAGGCGCTGCGGGTGATTTCCCGGGACGCCCAGGGTGAACAGCACGTGCGCACCACCCGCTCGGTGGTGGTCAGCGCCGGTGGTACGCCGCGTATTCCGGCGTCGTTCAAGGCGCTCAAGGATGACGGTCGGGTGTTCCATCACTCCCAGTACCTGGAACGCATGGCCCAGCAACCGTGTGTCGACGGCAAGCCGATGCGCATCGCGATCATCGGTGGTGGCCAGAGCGCAGCCGAGGCGTTTATCGACCTCAACGACAGCTTCCCGTCGGTGCAGGTCGACATGATCCTGCGCGGCTCGGCCCTCAAGCCTGCGGATGACAGCCCGTTCGTCAACGAAGTGTTCTCGCCGGAGTTCACCGACCTGGTGTTCCAGCAGAACGGCAGCGAGCGCGAGCGCCTGGTCAACGAATACCACAACACCAACTATTCGGTGGTGGACCTGGACCTGATCGAGCGCATCTACGGGATCTTCTACCGCCAGAAGGTTTCCGGCATTGCCCGTCACGCGTTCCGTACCCTGACCACCGTGGAAAAAGCCACGGCCGGGCCGCTGGGTGTGGAGTTGGCGCTGCGCAACAACGCCACCGGCGAAACCAGCCTCAACCATTACGATGCCGTCGTACTGGCCACCGGTTACGAGCGCCAGATGCATCGTCAGTTGCTCGCACCGTTGGCCGACTATATGGGCGACTTTGAAGTCAGCCGCGACTACCGCATCGTCACCGACGAGCGCTGCAAGGCCGGCATCTACATGCAGGGCTTCAGCCAGGCCAGCCATGGCCTGAGCGATACCTTGCTGTCGATCCTGCCGATCCGTGCCGACGAGATTGCCGCGTCGCTGTACGAGTACGACCGCAGCCGCGGCAAGAGCCGTTCGGTGCAGGACGTGTTGCTGGCCACCGCCAGCTGACAGGCTGCACTTGAACCGCGGGGGCGGCTGCTGATACTGTACAAAAAACCAGTATCGGTAGAAGCCCCATGCAGTTGATCGAAAAACTCAGCATCCTCGCCGACGCCGCCAAGTACGACGCGTCCTGCGCCAGCAGCGGTGCGCCCAAGCGCAGCTCGGAAGGCAAGGCGGGGCTGGGTTCCACCGATGGCATGGGCATCTGCCACAGCTACACGCCCGACGGTCGCTGCGTGTCGTTGCTCAAGGTGCTGCTGACCAACTTCTGCCTCTACGACTGCCAATACTGCGTCAACCGCCGCTCCAGCGACGTGCCCCGTGCACGCTTCAGCCCGGAGGAGGTGGTGACCCTGACCCTCGACTTTTACCGGCGCAACTGCGTCAGCGGGCTGTTTCTCAGCTCCGGCATCATCCGTTCGGCCGACTACACCATGGAGCAGCTGGTGCGGGTGGCCAAACTCCTGCGCGAAGAGCATGACTTTCGCGGCTACATCCACCTCAAGACCATTCCCGAAGCCGACCCGGCACTGATTGCCGAGGCGGGGCGGTATGCCGATCGCCTCAGCGTGAATATCGAGTTGCCAACGGACAAGAGCCTGCAAACCCTGGCGCCCGAGAAGCAGATCGTCTCGATCAAGCAGGCCATGCAAACCATCTATACCGGTGAGCAGACGGTGCTCAACGAACCCCGCGCGCCGCGTTTCGCGCCGGCCGGGCAGAGCACGCAGATGATCGTCGGTGCCGATGACACCGACGACAGCACCATCCTCCACAGCGCCGAGGCGTTGTACGGCAATTTCAAACTGCGCCGGGTGTATTACTCGGCGTTCAGCCCGATCCCCAACAGCCCGAAAAGCGTGCCCCTGGCCGCGCCGCCGCTGATGCGCGAGCACCGCTTGTACCAGGCGGATTTCCTGTTGCGCAGCTACGGGTTCAGCGCCAATGAACTGTTTGAAGGGCCGGGCGACCTGGCCCTGGATATCGACCCCAAGCTGGCCTGGGCGCTGGAGCACCGCGAGGTGTTCCCGCTGGACTTGAACCGGGCCGAGCCGACGCTTATTGCGCGCATTCCCGGAATTGGCCTGCGCACCACCCAGCGGCTGGTGGACCTGCGTCGCCAGCGCAAGATCCGCTTCGAAGACCTGGCGCGCATGCGGTGTGTGCTGACCAAGGCCAAGCCGTTTTTCATCACCAGCGACTACCACCCGCAGCAAGCGGAAAGCACCAGCGTGCTGCTGCGCGAACAACTGCGCGACCGCCCGCAGCCGCAGCAAATGGGGCTGTGGGGATGATCAGCCTGGAATGCGACAACCTGTTCAGCACCTGGCGCGAGCAGGCGCGCTGGTTGCTCAGCCATCAGATCGACCCCAGCCACGTGAGTTGGGGCGTGGCCGAGGTGGCGGACCTGTTTGCCACCGACGAGCAGTACCCGGCGGAGTGCGGGCCGTTCCAGGCGCGGATTCCCAAGGCGCTGCTGGAGCTGCTGGAGTCTGCCGCGTGTTATCACGGTGAACAGCGCTGGAGCCTGCTGTATGAGGTGCTGTGGCGCGTCAGCCATGGGGACCGCACGGCGATGATGTCGGGGGACAAGCTGGGCAGCGAATTGCAGCGGCGGATCAAGCAGGTGCAGCGCGAGGCCCATCACCTGCATGCGTTTGTGCGGTTTATCGCATTGCCGGCAGAGGCGGGGCCGCAGTTGCCGGAGTATGTGGCGTGGCATGAGCCGGCCCACGACATCTTGAAGGTGGCCAGCCAGCATTTTGTCGGGCGCATGGGGCGTCATCGCTGGATGATCGCCACGCCCCTGGATGGGGTTTATTACGACGGGGAGCAGTTGATTCACCAGCGGCAATGCCCGGTGGAATGGCAGGCGTTGGCGCAGAATGTCGAGGATCCCCACAGTGCGATGTGGTTGACCTACTACAGCCATATCTTTAACCCGGCGCGGTTGAATCCGAAGGTGATGGAAGGGCATTTGCCGAGCCGGTTCTGGAAGAATCTGCCGGAGGGCAAGTTGATTCCGGGGCTGATCAGCGAGGCGCGCACGGGCAAGCAGCGGGATGGGCAGGCGAAGATGATTGGGGCCAAACCGGGTAAAAAAATCTCAAGCGGGCACGGTTAATGTGGGAGCTGGCTTGCCTGCGATGCAGACAACTCGGTGTTTCAGTTACACCGAGGCGATGCTATCGCAGGCAAGCCAGCTCCCACATTTGATCTTCAGTGTTTCGGGAAATGAGGCTTAGGCCAGTTCGGTGGCGGTGTTTTTTACGACCGCCAGCTCGGGATGCGCCACCAATTTATCGATGTGCAATTCATCATTGTTCAGCCAGGTTTCCGTCAGCACGCGGTAGTGCTCCATGTCCCGGCAGCGCATGCGCAGGCTGTAGTCGAACGGCCCGCTGATCAACTGGCACTCGAACACTTGCGGGCAGGCTTTGACACATGCCTCGAACGCCTTCTGCGCCGAGCGCCCGCTCTGGTTGGAGAGGGCCACCAGCACCAGCAGTGACAGCCCCGGCGAGACCATCTGCACGTCGATGATCGCCCCATAACCCCGGATGACCCCGCGTCGTTCCAGCTTGCGCACCCGTTCCAGGCACGGCCTGGGCGTCAGGTGCACCAGCGACGAGAGTTTTTCGTAGGTGATGCGTCCCTGGTGCCGTAACACGTCGATGATGGCTTCATCGATGCGGTCCAGCACAGGTGAGGCGTTCGGTCCGGTGGCCTTGGTATCCATGGTGTGTGGTGTTCACTTCAATCGGTTGGAAAGAAATTGCTGCAAGCGTTCGCTGTTCGGCTGGTCGAGGATATCCGCTGCGCCTTGCTCCTCGACACGGCCCTGGTGCAGGAACAGCACTTGGCTGGACACCTGGCGGGCAAAGCCCATTTCGTGGGTGACCATGAGCATGGTACGACCTTCCTCCGCCAACGTCTGTATGACTTTGAGCACTTCTCCTACAAGTTCAGGGTCGAGGGCCGAAGTGGGTTCGTCGAACAGAATGATCTCCGGTTCCATCGCCAGGGCCCGGGCGATGGCCACGCGCTGTTGCTGGCCGCCGGAGAGGAATGCCGGGTATTGGTCCGCCACCCGGCCCGGCAGGCCGACCTTGTCGAGGTACAGGCGTGCGCGTTTTTCCGCCTCGGCGGCGCTCACCCCCAGCACCCGGCGCGGCGCCATGGTGATGTTTTCCAGCACGGTCATGTGGCTCCACAGGTTGAAGTGCTGGAACACCATGGCCAGGCGGGTGCGCAGGTTCTGCAATTGCGCCTGGTGCGGCGCGCGCGTGCCGGCGCGGCCTTGCTGCATTTCGATGCTGATGCCATCGAGGGTGATGACCCCGGCGTCCGGCTGTTCGAGGAAGTTGATGCATCGCAGCATCGTGCTCTTGCCGGAGCCGCTGGCGCCGATCAGGCTGATCACGTCGCCGTTGCGCGCGTTCAGTGAAACGCCCTTGAGCACCTCATGCTCGCCATAGCGTTTGTGCAGGCCTTCGACCTGGAGTTTGACGTTGGCGTTTTCGGCCACGGCGACCGGCTGGGTAGCGGGGCGTACATCGGTGGGATAAGCGGCCAGGGCCTGCGCGGACTGATTCATGGGTTAGCCTCGGGTAGGAACAAGAAAACGCATCCAGCGACGTTCGGCCAGTCGAAACAGGCCCACCAGTGCAAAGGACAGCAGCATGTACAACAGGGCAGCGATGCCGAAGGCCTGGAACGTCAGGAACGTCTCGGCGTTGGCGTCGCGGGCCACCTTGAGGATGTCGGCAATGGTGGCGGTGAACGCCAGGGACGTGGCGTGCAGCATCAGGATCATTTCATTGCTGTAGGCCGGCAGTGCGCGACGCAGTGCGGCGGGCACTACCACAAACAGGTTCAGGCGCCAGCCATGCAGGCCGTAGGCCTTGGCGGCTTCGATCTCGCCGTGGGGGATGTTGCGAATCGCCCCGGCAAAGATTTCCACGGTGTAGGCGCACGTGTTCAGTACAAACGCCAGCAGCGTGCAGTTCAGTGCATTGCGAAAAAACTGGTTGAGCAGGGCGTTGTCCTGCACCACGTCCAGGCCGTAGAGGCCGGTGTAGCAAATCAGCAACTGGATATACAGCGGCGTGCCGCGAAACAGGTAGGTGTAGACCTCCACTGGCCAGCGAATCCAGAAGTGTTCCGAGACCCGCGCGATCGCCAGCGGGATCGACAGGATGAAGCCCAGCACCACCGAGATAATGAACAGCCACAGGGTCATCGCCACCCCGGAAAAGCCGTTACCGTCGGTGAACAGGTAGGCCAGGCCGTATTGCTGGATCAGTTCGATCATCGCGCCATCCCCTTGATGCCCACGTTGTAGCGCCGTTCCAGGCGTTTGAAGATGCGGTTGGAGAGGGTGGTGATCACCAGGTACACCAGGCCCGCGAGGATCAGGAAATACAGCGGGTCATTGGTGGTCTTGCCGGCGTTTTGTGCGGCCTTGACCAGGTCTGACAGGCCGATGATCGACACCAGCGCGGTGGACTTGAGCAGCACCAGCCAGTTGTTGCCCAGGCCCGGCAGGGCAAAGCGCATCAGTTGCGGGAACAGCACCAGGCGAAAGCGCTGCCAGCGGCTCAGGCCGTAGGCGGTGGCGGCTTCGAGTTGGCCGGCGGGCACGCTGAGAATCGCCCCGCGAAAGTTTTCGGTGAAATACGCACCGTAGATAAAACCGAGGGTGATGACACCGGCGGTGAACGGGTCGATTTCGAAGTAGGCCCAGCCGAGCATTTCACTCAGGTCGTTCAGCCACAGTTGCAGGCTGTAGAAAATCAGCAGGATCAGCACCAGGTCCGGCACGCTGCGAATCAGCGTGGTGTAGAGCGTGGCCGGAACCCGCAGCAGCTTGACGCTGGAGAGCTTGGCGGCGGCGGCGAGCAGTCCCAGGGACAGGCTCAGCAGCAGCGCCAGGAACGCCAGCTTGACCGTCATCCAGGCACCCTGGGCCAGCAGCGGGCCGAAGCCTTGCAAGTTGAGGAATTCATTCATGGGAAGTATCTCGATGGCGCGCAGAGTTTTACGGTGGGAGCGAGCTTGTGTGGGAGCGGGCTTGCTCGCGAAGACAGAGTTTCAGTCAATACATGTGTGACTGACCCACCGCTTTCGCGAGCAAGCCCGCTCCCACACAAGCTCGCTCCCACATGAGGCGTCACTCGTTGTAGATATCCTGATCGCCGAAGTATTTCTTCTGGATCTGCGTGTAGGTGCCATCGGCCTGGACGGCGGCGATGCCTTTGTTGATCAGCTCCACCAGGTCCTTGTCGTTCTTGCGCAGGCCCATGGCGATGTCGAGCGGCAGGGTCGGGTCCTTGAAGGCCGGGCCGGTCTTGAAGTCGGCACCTTCAGGCTTGGACAGGAAGTTGAGCTGGGCTTCCAGCTTGTCGGTCAGGGTGGCGTCGAGGCGACCGTTTTGCAGGTCGGCGTAGTTCTGTTCCTGGGACTGGTACGCCTTGATCTGCGCGCCGAGCTTGGCCAGGTGCGCACGGGCGTAGGCTTCCTGCAGCGAGCCTTGCAGCACGCCGACCTGTTTGCCTTTCAGGGATTCGGGGGTGTCGCCGAAGTCGGCGCTTTTGCGGGTGATCACCGAGGTCGGGCTGAGGAACAGCCGGTCGCTGAAGTCGATGACTTTCTGGCGGGCCGGGGTCACGGCCATGGAGGACATGATGGCGTCGAACTTGCGGGCGCGCAGGGCCGGGATCATGCCGTCGAATTCGTTGTGGACCCACACGCATTTGACTTCCAGCTTGGCGCAGATGGCGTTGCCCAGGTCGATGTCGAAACCTTGCAGGCTGCCGTCGGCGGCGACGGATTCAAACGGTGGGTATTCGGGGAACACCCCAAAGCGGATTTCTTTCCATTCCTGAGCCTGGGCAGCGGTTGCGGCCAATGGCAGGAGCAGCGCAGCGAAAAGTGATCGGAGCGGAGTCATGTGTATTCCCTATATTTTGTAATTGATGTCAGGGCAGTAGAAAAGTTGAAAGCTAAGGCGAGCTGGCTTTTGTGGCGAGGGAGCTTGCTCCCGCTGGGCTGCGCAGCGGCCCCAAAATCCCGGGAGCGCTACGCACTCCAGCGGGAGCAAGCTCCCTCGCCACATTGGGCTGCCTCACTACATTGGGCTGTTTGTTGTCAGAGAGAATGCTTCAAGATGGTGCGTTTTTTGTGTCGTTTACCCCTGCCGCGGCGGGCGGAATGTGCTGTTAAAACGCGGGTCACAGCGGAAACGGCTGCGGCACCCGCTGAATCGGCTTGTTGACCGGGTTTTTCCGGCCTGCCTTTCACGCAAAGCGGCAGGCCAGAGCGGTCTCAGGCGCGCTTTTTCTGCTGTGCCACCGGTGCTTGGGCCAGGCGGGCAAACAGGTCCTTGGGGTCGGCAAGGTCCGGCACCAGTTCCAGTTCGCTGCCCACGCCCAGCGCCTTGGCCACGTCCAGTACGTAACGCAGGGCGGAGTAGTCTTCGATGGCAAAACCAACCGAGTCGAACAGGGTGACCTGGCGCGCGTTTTCGCGGCCTGGCGCCTGGCCGTTGATCACTTGCCACAGCTCGGTGACCGGCGAATCTTCCGGCATGTGCTGGATTTCACCTTCGATGCGGCTTTGGGGTTCGTACTCGACGATCACACGGGCCCGTTCGACGATTCGTCGGTCCAGCTCGGTCTTGCCCGGGCAGTCGCCGCCGACGGCATTAAGGTGCATGCCCGGCTCGATCATCTCGTCCGTGAGGATGGTGGCGTAGGTCTTGTCGGCGGTGACGGTGGTGACGATGTCGGCACCTTTCACGGCTTCGGCAACGCTGCCTGCCAGGATCACCTTGATCGCCGGGAAGGCTTTGAGGTTGGCGGCCAGTTTGGCGGTGGCCTTAGCGTCGATGTCGAACAGGCGGATTTCAGTGATGCCCAGCATCGCGTGGAAGGCCAGGGCCTGGAACTCGCTCTGGGAGCCGTTGCCGATCAGCGCCATGCTGCGGCTGTTGTCCCGGGCCAGGTAGCGCGCCACCAGGGCCGAGGTGGCGGCCGTGCGGATCGCGGTGGTCAGGGTCATTTCCGCCAGCAGCACCGGTTTGCCGGTGTCCACATCACCCAGGGCGCCGAAGGCCATGACGGTGAGCATGCCGCTCTGGGTGTTTTTCGGGTGGCCGTTCACGTATTTGAAGGCGTACAGCGACGCGTCGGACACCGGCATCAGCTCGATCACGCCCTCGGGGGAATGGTTGGCCAGGCGCGCGCATTTTTCAAAGTCCTGCCAGCGCAGGTAGTCGGCGCGGATGTACTCGGCCATCTCGGTAATGCAGGTTTGCAGGCCTTTTTGCGAAACCAGGTAGCTCAAGTCGTTGACGTCGATATAGCGGGTCATGGGAAGACTCCTTATTGAAATGAGGGGCGGGTGGGCAGATGCACTTCCGCCAACATGCAGCGGGCACTGCCGCCGCCGATGCGTTCGATGTTGTCGATGTTCACCACCACCGGCCGGGTGTGACGCTCCACATGCTGACGCTGGGCGGGCTTGAGCGAGCCCCAGGCGCTGGCCGACATCACCAGCAGCGGCTGGCCGTCGCGGTCATGGACTTCGAGCATGTTGCCAGCGAAGGCTTCCAGCTGGTCGAAGTCCAGGGCGACGATGTCTTTGCCGGTGTCGCGCAGGGAGCGTTCAAGGGCCTGGCGCTCGTGGTCATCGGGCAGGGCTTGCAGGCACACCACGGAGAGGTCGCGGCCGACACTCATCATTACGTTGCTGTGGTAGATCGGCGCGTGGTGGCGGTCGACGGCGTGGAATACGCAGACCTGGTAATCCAGGCGTTCGGCGAACTGGCGCAGGGCATCCTGATGGGTACGCCCGGAATGGCAGGCGTAGCTGATGCGGTGCTGGCGGTCGAGGACCATGCTGCCGGTGCCTTCGAGGAACATGTTCTGTTGTTCGAGGTGGCTGAAGTCGATGGTGTTGTGGATCGCAAAGCGTTGCTCCAGCACTTGCAGCACGCCTTTGTCGCGTTCCAGTCGTCGGTTCCGGCCTTCCATCGGGTACAGCACCAGGCTGCCGTCGGCGTGGCTGCTCCACCAGTTGTTGGGGAAGATCGAATCCGGGGTATGGGGAGCGGGGGTGTCTTGTACCACCAGCACTTCCACGCCGTGATGGCGCAGGATGTCGACGTAGCCGTCGAACTCTTCCAGCGCTTTCTGCTGTGCCGCCAATGGGTCGAGGGGCGCGCGCTGGAAGCGGTTGTTGATCGCGGTGTCCGGGTTGAAGGCGAAGTGCGCCGGGCGGATCATCAGGACGGTGTTGGTGGTTTGCATGGGGGCACGGGTCCATGGGTTGGGCAGTGAGGCTATTTTGTGCGGTGTGAAGGAAGAATCCCGGCTGAAGTGAGGGGGTGGCTCAGCCGGGAAAGCTGAAAAGTGGGGTGGGGCAGCCGAATCGGCTGTGGAGGTGAGTGGAGATCAAAATGTGGGAGCGGGCTTGCTCGCGAAAGCGGTGGGTCAGTTAATAAATTCGGTGGCTGATACACCGCCTTCGCGAGCAAGCCCGCTCCCACATTGGTATTGTGTTGCCTGAGGTTTTTTGTCTGGATGGAGAAACCATGCCCACTGAAGTTCGTCTCGCCCAAACTACCGATGCCGAGGGCATCAGCCAGGTCATCCTGGCGGCCCTGCATGACAGCAACGCCCGGGATTATCCGGCGGATGTGATTGCGCGGGTGGCGAGCAACTTTACTCCCGAGGCTGTCGTGGCGTTGCTCGCGCGTCGAACGGTGCTGGTGGCTGTTCAGGATGAGGTGATCGTTGCCACGGCGGCACTTGACGCCAATGTGGTGCGCTCGGTCTTCGTCAATCCGGCGCTGCAAGGGCAGGGCATCGGGCGCTTGCTGATGATTGAAATCGAGCTGCGCGCCCGGGAAGCCGGGGTGACCTTGTTGCATGTGCCGTCTTCGCTGACGGCCGAGCCGTTCTACACCAAGCTGGGTTTCCACACGGTGCGCGATGTCTACCATGGCAATGAACGCACGCTGGTGATGGAGAAGGCGTTGTCATCCCGCCATCCCATCGGCGTCTATCGCGATCGGGCCCATCGGGCGCAGGTGGTGGCGTTGTGGCAGGCGGCGTTTGGTTATGACGCGGCGCATAACCTGCCGAGCCTGGCGATCGACAAGAAGCTGGCGGTCAACGATGGGTTGTTCTTTGTGGCCACCGACAAGAAGGCGGTGATCGGTACCATTCTCGCCGGCTACGACGGGCATCGCGGCTGGCTGTATTCGGTGGCGGTGCATCACGATTATCGTCGCCAGGGCCTGGGCGCTTCGCTGGTGCGGCATGCGGAGCAGGCGTTGACGGCGTTGGGTTGCATGAAGATCAACCTGCAGATCACCAGTGGCAATGATGCGGTGATGGGGTTTTATGAGGCGCTGGGTTATGGCGCGGAGCCGCGGATCAGCATGGGCAAGAAGATTCTGGAAAACATCCCGATGGATAAGGCCTGAACGTCGGTTTTCCAAACACTGAAATCAAATGTGGGAGCGGGCTTGCTCGCGAATGCGGTGGATCAGTCAATAAATCTGTCGACTGACACTCCGTATTCGCGAGCAAGCCCGCTCCCACAGTTTGGTTTTGCAGTGTTGCTTAGACCTTGACGATCCAGCCCTCAGGCGCTTCGACGTCGCCGGACTGTACGCCAGTCAGCTCTTTGTAGAGCTTCTGGGTGACCGGGCCGACTTCTTTTTCGCTGTAGAACACGTGCAGCTTGTCTTTGTACTCGATGCCGCCGATCGGGGTGATCACGGCGGCGGTGCCGCAGGCGCCGGCTTCCTTGAAGTCCGACAGCTTGTCGATCAGCACGTCGCCTTCAACCACTTCCAGGCCCAGGCGGGATTTTGCCAGCTCGATCAGCGACAGGCGGGTGATGCCTGGCAACACCGACGGCGAGTTCGGGGTGACGAACTTGTTGTCGTGGGTGATCCCGAAGAAGTTGGCCGAGCCGACTTCTTCGATCTTCGAGTGGGTGGCCGGGTCGAGGTAGATGCAGTCGGCGAAGTTGGCTTTTTTCGCCAGGGAACCGGGCATCAGGCTGGCGGCGTAGTTGCCACCGACCTTGGCTGCGCCGGTGCCGTTGGGAGCCGCACGGTCGTAGCCGGAGATCAGGAAGTTGTGCGGGGTCAGGCCGCCTTTGAAGTAGGCGCCGACCGGGATGCAGAAGATCGAGAAGATGAATTCCGGCGCGGTGCGCACGCCGATGTTGTCACCGGTGCCGATCACGAACGGGCGCAGGTACAGCGCGCCGCCGGTGCCGTACGGCGGGATGAACCGCTCGTTGGCGCGGACCACTTCCTTGCAGGCTTCGATGAAGGCGTCGGTCGGTACTTGTGGCATCAGCAGGCGGCCACAGCTGCGCTGCATGCGCGCGGCATTCTGGTCGGGGCGGAACAGGTTGATCGAACCGTCCTTGCAGCGGTAGGCCTTGAGGCCTTCAAAGCATTGCTGGCCGTAGTGCAGGGCGGTGGAGCCCTCGCTGATGTGCAGCACGTTGTCGTCGGTCAGGGTGCCTTTTTGCCACTCGCCGTCTTTCCAGGTCTGGAGGAAACGCTTGTCGGTCTTGATGTAGTCAAAACCCAGCTTGTCCCAATTGATGCTTTCGTTACCCATGACACCCTCTATCTTTTGTCAACCGCCTGGTCGAAGGCAGGCTTATGGTTTATTTCTGGATGGGCGCAACAATACTTCATTCTTGGCTTGTGTGGGAGCGGGCTTGCTCGCGAATGCGGCGTGTCATTCGATGCATTCGGTGCTGATCCACCGCTTTCGCGAGCAAGCCCGCTCCCACATTTGAACTTCGCCATTTTATAGATGCAATGCATGCCCCAGGGCCCGCAGGGCTGCTTCCTGTACCGCTTCGCCGAGGGTCGGGTGGGCGTGGATGGTGCCCGCCACGTCTTCCAGGCGTGAACCCATTTCCAGGCTCAGGCCGAAGGCCGTGGACAGTTCCGAGACGCCAACGCCTACCGCCTGCCAGCCGACGATCAGGTGATTGTCGCGGCGCGCCACTACCCGCACGAAGCCGGTTTTCGACTCCAGGGTCATGGCCCGGCCATTGGCGGCGAACGGGAAGCTCGACACGATGCAGTCCAGCCCGGCCGCCCTGGCTTCGTCCGGGGTCTTGCCGACCACTACCAGTTCCGGGTCGGTGAAGCACACCGCCGGGATCGCGGCCGGGTTGAATTCGCGGGATTTACCGCTGATCAGTTCGGCGACCATTTCGCCCTGGGCCATGGCCCGGTGGGCGAGCATCGGTTCACCGCTGAGGTCGCCGATGGCCCACACATTGCGCATGCTGGTCTGGCAGCGGCTGTCGATCTTGATCGCCGAACCGTTCATGTCCAGGTTCAAGGCTTCGAGGTTCCAGCCCTGGGTGTTGGGTTTGCGACCAACGGCAACCAACACCTGGTCGGTTTCCAGCGACAGCGTCTCGCCGCTGGGGTCGCGCACTTGCAGGGTGTTGTGCTCAAAACCGGTGACGCTGTGTTTGAGGAACACCTTCACCCCCAGTTGCTTCAGGGATTCGGCCACCGGTTGGGTCAGTTCGGCGTCGTAGGCCGGCAAAATCCGGTCCTGGGCCTCAACCACGCTGACCTCGGCACCGAGCTTGCGATAGGCAATCCCCAATTCCAGGCCAATGTAGCCGCCGCCCACCACGATCAAGCGTTTCGGGATGCGTTTCGGCGCCAGGGCTTCGGTGGAGGAGATGATCGGCCCGCCAATCGGCAGCATCGGCAGGTTGACACTTTTCGAGCCGGTGGCCAGCAACAGGTGTTCACACTGGATGCGCTGGTCGCCGACAACGACGGTCTTGCCGTCCACGACCTTGGCCCAGCCCTGGATGACCTGGACCTTGTGTTTTTTCAGCAGCGCGGCTACGCCGGTGGTCAGGCGGTCGACGATGCCGTCTTTCCATTCAACGCTTTTGCCGATGTCCAGGGTCGGCACATCGACTTCGATACCCAACGGCGAACCCTGGCTGTGGTGCACGGTTTGCTGGAACTGTTCGGCGACATGGATCAGCGCCTTGGACGGAATGCAGCCGATGTTCAGGCAGGTGCCGCCCAGCGATTGGCCTTCCACCAGGATGGTCGGGATGCCCAGCTGGCCGGCGCGAATCGCTGCCACGTAACCGCCAGGCCCACCGCCGATGATCAGCAGCGTGGTGTGCAATGTTTGAGACATGGGTTACTCCAGGAACAGGCTGGCGGGTTGTTCGAGCAGGCCACGGATGGCCTGGATGAATTGCGCCGCGTCCATGCCATCGACCACCCGGTGATCGAAGGAGCTGGAGAGGTTCATCATCTTGCGGATCACGATCTGGCCCTTGATCACCATCGGCCGCTCGACAATGCGGTTGACCCCGACGATGGCCACTTCCGGCAGGTTCAGCACCGGGGTGCTGACAATCCCGCCCAACGCACCGAGGCTGGTCAGGGTGATGCTCGAGCCCGACAGCTCATCGCGACTGGCCTTGCCATTGCGCGCCGCATTCGCCAAGCGATTGATTTCTTGCGCCGTGCCCCACAGGTCGCGGGCTTCGGCGTGACGCACCACCGGCACCATCAGGCCGACATCGCTCTGGGTGGCGACACCCACATGCACCGCGCCGAGGCGGGTGATGACCTGGGCTTCGTCGTCATAACGCGCGTTGATCTGCGGATAGTCGCGCAATGCGACGACCATGGCCCGCACCAGGAACGGCAGCAGCGTCAGCTTGCCGCGGGTAGCGCCGTGTTTCTCGTTGAGGTGCACGCGCAACTCATCGAGGGCCGTGACGTCGATCTCTTCCACATAGCTGAAATGCGCGGCGCGCCGGGTGGCGTCCTGCATGCGCTGGGCGATCTTGCGGCGCATGCCGATCACCGGGATTTGCTGCTCGTCGTTGCGTTCGGCGTACGGGTTGGAGGCACCGGAATTTTTCGCCGGACCCTGGAGCAAGTAAGCGTCCAGATCTTCATGCAGAATCCGGCCGGCCGGGCCTGAGCCCTGGACCAGTCGTAGCTGGATGCCAGCATCCAGCGCATGTTTGCGCACGGCCGGGGAGGCCAGCGGGCGGTCATCGGCCTCGCGGGCCACGGGCGCTTGCGCAGCCGCCACCGCAGGTTTGGCTGCCGGTTTGGGCTCAACCACGGGCGCGGCCTTGGCTTCAACTTTCGGCGCCGGTGCGGGTACCGGCGCGAGGTCTTCAACCACTGCCGACTCCCTGGTATTGCCCGCGCCTTCCACTTCGATACTGATCAAAACACTGCCCACCGCCATGACTTCCCCCGGCTCGCCGCCGAGGGAAATCACCTTGCCGTGCACCGGCGACGGAATGTCCACCATGGCCTTGTCGGTCATCACGTCCGCCAGCACCTGGTCTTCTACCACCAGGTCGCCGACCTTGACGTGCCATACCGACAATTCAACTTCTGCGATGCCTTCACCAATGTCCGGCATCTTGATAACGTGCGTGCCCATTCAGACCTCCATAACCCGATGCAAAGCCGCGCCCACACGGGTCGGGCCAGGGAAATACGCCCACTCTTGCGCGTGCGGGTAGGGGGTGTCCCAACCGGTGACGCGCTCGATCGGCGCTTCCAGGTAGTGGAAGCAATGCTCCTGCACCAGCGCCACCAGCTCGGCGCCGAACCCGCAGGTACGGGTGGCCTCGTGAACGATCACGCAGCGACGGGTTTTCTTCACGGAGTTGACGATGGTTTCCAGGTCCAGCGGCCACAGGCTGCGCAGGTCGATGACTTCGGCGTCGATGCCGGTTTCTTCAGCGGCGACTTGCGACACATACACCGTGGTGCCGTAGGTGAGGATGGTCACGTCCTTGCCCGGACGGGCGATGGCGGCCACGTCCAGCGGCACGGTGTAGTAACCGTCCGGCACTTGCGCTTGCGGGTGCTTCGACCATGGGGTTACCGGGCGGTCGTGGTGGCCGTCGAACGGGCCGTTATACAGGCGCTTGGGTTCGAGGAAGATCACCGGGTCATCGTTTTCGATAGAGGCGATCAGCAGGCCCTTGGCGTCGTAAGGGTTGGACGGCATCACCGTGCGCAGGCCGCAGACCTGGGTGAACACCGCTTCAATACTCTGGCTGTGGGTCTGGCCGCCGTAGATGCCGCCGCCGCAGGGCATGCGCATGGTCAGCGGTGCAGTGAACTGGCCGGCCGAGCGATAACGCAGGCGGGCGGCTTCGGAAATGATCTGGTCGGTGGCAGGGTACACGTAGTCGGCGAACTGAATCTCGGCCACCGGCCGCAGGCCATAGGCGCCCATGCCGACCGCCACGCCGACGATCCCGCTTTCGGAGATCGGTGCGTCGAACACCCGCGAGGTGCCGTACTTGTTCTGCAAGCCTTCGGTGCAACGGAACACGCCGCCGAAGTAACCGACGTCCTGGCCGAACACCACCACATTGTCGTCTCGCTCAAGCATCACATCCATGGCCGAGCGCAAGGCCTGGATCATGGTCATGGTCGTGGTGGTCATGGCGGTTTCCAGCTCGATATTGTTGTTGTGATCGTTCATGTCAGATCCCCAACTCTTGACGCTGGCGCTTCAAGTGCTCCGGCATCTCTTTATAAACGTCTTCGAACATGGTCGCGGCGCTTGGAATCTGGCCACCGGCCAGGGTGCCGTACTGTTCGGCTTCTTTCTGGGCCTTGAGCACTTCGGCTTCAAGTTCGGCACTGACCGCCGCGTGTTCCTCTTCGGACCACTGACCAATCTTGATCAGGTGCTGCTTGAGGCGGGCGATCGGGTCGCCCAGCGGGAAGTGGCTCCAGTCGTCGGCGGGACGGTATTTGGACGGGTCATCGGAGGTGGAGTGCGGGCCGGCACGGTAGGTCACCCATTCGATCAGGGTCGGGCCCAGGTTGCGGCGGGCACGTTCGGCGGCCCAGGCGGAAGCGGCGTACACCGCGACAAAGTCGTTGCCGTCCACCCGCAGGGAGGCGATGCCGCAACCCACGCCGCGTCCGGCAAAGGTCGTGGCTTCACCGCCGGCAATGGCCTGGAAGGTGGAGATCGCCCACTGGTTATTCACTACGTTAAGAATCACGGGTGCCCGGTACACGTGGGCGAAGGTGAGGGCGGTGTGGAAGTCGGACTCAGCGGTGGCGCCGTCGCCGATCCAGGCCGAGGCAATCTTGGTATCGCCCTTGATGGCCGAGGCCATGCCCCAGCCCACGCCTTGTACGAATTGGGTGGCGAGGTTGCCGGAAATCGTGAAGAAGCCGGCATCTTTTACCGAGTACATGATCGGCAACTGGCGGCCCTTGAGCGGGTCGCGCTCGTTGGACAGCAGTTGGCAGATCAGGTCTACCAGCGGCACTTCCCGGGCCATCAGGATGCTTTGCTGGCGGTAGGTGGGGAAGCACATGTCGTCGATGTTCAAAGCCAGGGCCTGGGCGCTGCCGATGGCTTCTTCGCCGAGGCTCTGCATGTAGAACGACATCTTCTTCTGACGCTGGGCGACCACCATGCGGTTGTCGAAGATCCGCGTCTTGAGCATGGCGCGCATGCCTTTGCGCAGAATCTCGACTGGCACGCCTTCAGCCCATGGGCCGAGGGCCTGGCCCTGATCGTCGAGCACGCGAATCAGGCCCTTGGCCAGGTCGGCGGTGTCGGCGGGTTCTACGTCAATTGGAGGTTTGCGCACCAGGCCAGCGTCAGTCAGGCGCAGGTAGGTAAAGTCGGTCTTGCAGCCTGGGCGGCCCGAGGGTTCGGGAACGTGCAGGCGCAGTGGTTCGTACTGCTGAGTCATGGCTTTCTACGCTCTATCTTGTGAATTTCTTGTAGTGGGCGCGGTAGCTGACAGTCCTTCTTCGGGTAGAAGAAATCTTGTCCTACAACAATCATAGGCTCGGCTCAGGAGAATATTTATCTCTGTTTCGTTGCGTTGGAGATCATTTGGGGATAAAAAAACTGCATAAACATAATAAACAGGTGGTTTTGTCTCATGCGCAAACTGGACCGTATCGATATCGGCATTCTGAACGCCCTTCAGGAGAACGCCCGCATCACCAACGCCGACCTGGCCCGCTCGGTCAACCTGTCGCCCACGCCGTGTTTCAACCGGGTCAAGGCCATGGAAGAACTGGGGCTGATTCGCGACCAGGTGACGCTGCTGGACGCCGACCTGCTGGGGCTGCACGTCAATGTGTTCATCCACGTCAGCCTGGAAAAGCAGAACGAATTGGCATTGCAGCAATTCGAAGGGGCGATTTCGGATCGCCCCGAAGTGATGGAGTGCTACCTGATGGCCGGCGACCCCGATTATCTGATTCGGGTGCTGGTGCCGACCATCCAGTCCCTGGAGCGTTTCATGATGGACTTCCTGACCAAAGTCCCGGGTGTCGCCAACATCCGCTCCAGCTTTGCCCTCAAGCAAGTGCGCTACAAGACCGCGCTGCCGCTACCGGCCAACGGCATCAACCTCGGCTAATGAACGACACAAAACAAATGTGGGAGCGGGCTTGCTCGCGAATGGGGAGTGTCAGTCACCGAAAATATAGACTGATACACCGCATTCGCGAGCAAGCCCGCTCCCACATTTTGTAGTGCATTTCAAAGCTGGTTGAGGGGAATCTTCAAATAAACCACCCCATTTCCTTCCGCCGGCGGCATCACCCCGGCCCGCACATTCACCTGAATCGCCGGCAACAACAGCGTCGGCATGCCCAACCCGGCATCCCGCGTGGTGCGCATCTCGACAAACGCCGCCTCATCCACCCCGTCATGCACATGAATATTCCCCGCCCGCTGTTCAGCCACCGTGGTCAGGCACTTGGCTGCGCGGCCTTCGGGCGGATAGTCATGGCACACATAAAGGCGGGTTTCAGGCGCGAAGGCCAACAACTTGCGCATCGATGCATACAGCTGGCGCGCATCCCCACCAGGGAAATCGCAGCGCGCCGTGCCCACATCCGGCATGAACAGCGTGTCGCCCACCAGAATCAACTGGTCATCAATCAGGTAAGCCATATCCGCCGGCGTATGCCCCGGCACATGCAGCGCCTGGGCCTTCAGGTTGCCGATGTGAAACACCTCATCCGGCGCAAACAGATGGTCGAACTGCGACCCATCCACCCGAAACTCCGGCTCCAGGTTGAACAGGTTCTTGAACACTCCCTGCACCTTGCTGATGGACTGGCCAATCGCGATCTTGCCCCCCAGCTGGCGACGCAAATAAGGCGCAGCCGACAGATGATCCGCATGAGCGTGGGTTTCCAGCAACCACTGCACCTGCAAGCCATGCTCGCGCACAAACGCGATCACCTTGTCCGCCTGGCCGGTGCCGGTGCGTCCGGAGGCCGGGTCGTAGTTGAGCACCGAATCAACGATGGCGCATGGGCCACCGTCCGTTTCATAGACGACGTAGGTGTAGGTCGACGACGCCTCGTCCAGAAAGGATTGAATCAACGCTGACATGACGGGTTTCCCAGATAGCTAATGGCGACTTACATTCAGTTAGGTTTCCACATAACCTTGTGAGCTTAAGTGAATTAAAGGACCCGAGGCAAAGGATGGCATCGTGGTGGCAAACAGCTAGGGCGTGGTGCCATACGGCAACGACCCTTGCGTGCATTAACTGAAAAAGGCCATAGACCATGAACGACCAACACTGGGGACCTACCATCAGTGGCGATATCGTTGTCATCGGTGGCGGCTCGGCAGGCATCGGCCTGCTGGCCAGCCTGCTCAAGCGCGACCCGCACCTGAACATCATCCTGATCGAGCCCAGCGACCACCACTACTACCAGCCGGCCTGGACCCTGGTGGGCGGTGGGGCTTATGACGTTACCAGGACCGTGCGCCCCATGGCCGACGTGCTGCCCAACGGCGTCACCTGGATCCAGGCCGCGGTCAGCGAATTACTGCCCGACGAGCACACCCTGGTGCTCGACAGCGCCCAGCGCGTCAGCTGGAAGAACCTCATCGTGTGCCCGGGCCTGCGCCTGGCCTGGGAGAAGATCGAAGGCCTGCAAGAGACCCTCGGCCGGCATGGCGTAACGTCCAACTACAGCTATGAGCACGCCGCCTACACCTGGCAACTGGTGCAGCAACTCAAAAATGGCAAGGCGATCTTTACCCAACCGGCCATGCCGATCAAATGTGCCGGCGCTCCGCAAAAAGCCATGTACCTGTCGTGCGATCACTGGCTCCGCCAGGGTGACCTGAAAAACATCAAGGTCGAATTCAACCTGGCTGGTGCCGCCTTGTTCGGCGTGCCGACCTTCGTGCCGCCGCTGATGAAGTACGTTGAAAAGTACTCGGCGCAACTGGCATTCAACTCCAACCTGGTCAAGGTCGACGGCCCCGCGCGCAAGGCCTGGTTCGAAATCAAGGACGCCGAAGGCAATGTGCGCGTCGAAGAGAAAACCTTCGACCTGCTGCACGTCGTCCCGCCACAGGTCTCGCCGGACTTCATTCGCCACAGCCCCCTGGCCGATGCCGCCGGCTGGTGCGAAGTGAATCCCCAGAGCCTGCAACACCTGCGCTACCCGCACATCTTCGGCCTGGGCGATGTGTGTTCCACCACCAACGCCAAGACCGCCGCGGCGGTGCGCAAGCAAATCGTGGTGGTGGCGGAAAACCTGCTGGCCCTGCGCAGACAGGCACCGTTGCCCCTCAAATACGACGGCTATGGCTCCTGCCCGCTGACCGTGGAGAAGGGCAAGGTGGTGCTGGCCGAGTTCGGCTATGGCGGCAAGTTGCTGCCGACCTTTCCCCTCGACCCGACTGTGGCGCGGCGTTCGGCGTGGTTCCTCAAGGCGAGTTTCCTGCCGTGGTTCTACTGGAACGGCATGCTCAAGGGCCGCGAGTGGCTGACCCGTCTGGCCAAGGTGGATTGAGGCAACCCTATGCTGCTGGCAAGTTTTCTGGGCGTGTTGATGGGGTTGGTCATGGGCTTGACCGGTGCCGGAGGCGGCATTCTTGGTGTCCCGGCCCTGGTATTGGGGCTGGGGTTGACCATGACCCAGGCCGCGCCCGTGTCGTTGTTCGCGGTGGGCGCGGCCGCTGCCGTGGGGGCTGTCGACGGTTTGCGCCATGGCCTGGTGCGCTACCGTGCGGCGCTGCTGATTGCGCTGCTCGGCGCGCTGTTTTCGCCGCTGGGGGTGTTCTTCGCCCACCAGATGTCGGAGAAAGTCCTGATGGGCCTGTTCAGTGCGCTGATGGTGCTGGTGGCCTGGCGCATGCTGCAACGGGAGAAGCTTGAGGCCGGGCCGAGCGACCACGGCACCGCGTCGTGGGGCCAGAAGAACTGCATGCTCGACCAACAGACCGGGCGCTTTTCCTGGACCGCCAAATGCACCGCCACCCTGGCAGCACTCGGCGCAGTGACCGGTGCGGTGTCGGGCTTGCTCGGCGTGGGCGGCGGCTTCCTGATCGTACCGGCGTTCAAGCAACTGACCGATGTGCAGATGCGCGGCATCGTCGCCACCTCGCTGATGGTGATCAGCCTGATCTCGTTGATCGGCGTGATCGGTGCGTTTCATGCCGGGGTCAGTATCGAGCCGATGGGCTGGGTGTTTATCGGTTCGAGCATTGTCGGCATGTTGGCGGGGCGGCGCCTGTGCTCGGTGATCAAGGCGCGCACCTTGCAGGTGGGTTTTGCCACCCTGTGTGTGCTGGTGGCGGCGGGCATGCTGTTTCGGGCCCTCATGCAGGTGCCTTGAAATGCACGGGTATCAGCGCCGCAGGTAGGCACCAAAGTCGATGTCCCCAGCGCTGAGAATCGCCTGCACCCGATTGTGCACGTTCAACTTGCGCAGGATCGCCGAGACATGGGCCTTCACCGTGGTCTCGGCAATCTCCAGGCTATAGGCGATCTGCTTGTTCGAGTCACCCTTGGTCATCCGCTCCAGCACCAGCAATTGCTTGCGGGTCAGGGCCTGCAGCAGCTCCGGCGCAAGCCCCAGGCAATCATTCATGCGGCGTTGCCCGCCGATTTTCTGGCTGCGAATAATCTCCGGCGGCAAATACACATTGCCGTTGAGAATCTGTTGGATTGCCTCGGTCATCTGCAGCCTGGGCGAGGACTTGGTGATAAACCCCACCGCGCCATAGGTGATGGCTTGCAGCACGACCTGCTTGTCCTGCTCGGCAGACACGATCACCACCGGAATCGTCGGCGACTCGTTGCGCAGGTTGATCAGGCCATTGAGGCCGTGCATGCCCGGCATGTTCAGGTCCAGCAGGATCAGATCCAGGTCGTCGTGCTCCTGGCTCAGGGCCAGGGCGCTGTCCAGGTCGCCGGTTTCCATCACTTCGCTGCCCGGGAACCCGTCGCTGATGACGTTGTGGATCGCCTCGCGAAACAGTGGGTGATCGTCGGCTATCAGAATTTTGTACATGGACGTTCGCCTTATTGTTTTTGCTTATTCAAGCAGGTCCGATCCATAGGGTCATGCGCCCATTACATGCCAGTCTCGATGCCTTGGGAATGCGACGATAGAGAGGGGAATCAGTACCAAAGTAGTAGATCGTGCCGTACGTCGCGGTTTCAGCGCCCCCCCATTGGTCTGATTGCAATCAGTGTCGGATGGGTTAGTGTGGAGCGCATCTTCCAGAATAATAAAAACAGGCTTACCAATGAGCCCGAACCTGAGTCTCCTGCGTAAATTCGTTTCCCCTGAAATCATCTTTGGCGCCGGCTGCCGGCACAACGTAGGCAACTACGCCAAGACCTTTGGCGCGCGCAAGGTGTTGGTGGTGAGTGATCCCGGCGTGGTTGCTGTCGGCTGGGTGGCCGATGTCGAGGCCAGCCTGCAAGCGATCGGCATCGACTACTGCCTGTACACCGCCGTTTCGCCCAACCCCCGGGTTGAAGAGGTGATGCTCGGCGCCGAGGTCTACCGTGAGAACCATTGCGACGTGATCGTCGCCGTCGGTGGCGGCAGCCCGATGGACTGCGGCAAGGCCATCGGCATCGTGGTCGCCCATGGCTGCAGCATCCTCGACTTCGAAGGCGTCGACACCATCCGCGTGCCGAGCCCGCCGCTGATCCTGATCCCGACTACCGCGGGCTCCTCGGCGGATGTCTCGCAGTTCGTGATCATTTCCAACCAGCAGGAGCGCATGAAGTTCTCCATCGTCAGCAAGGCGGTGGTGCCCGATGTTTCACTGATCGACCCGGAAACCACGGCGAGCATGGACCCGTTTCTCTCGGCCTGTACCGGCATCGATGCGCTGGTGCATGCCATCGAGGCCTTCGTGTCCACCGGCCACGGCCCGCTGACCGATCCCCACGCGCTGGAAGCCATGCGCCTGATCAATGGCAACCTGGTGCAGATGATCGCCAACCCCGGCGACATCGCCCTGCGGGAGAAAATCATGCTGGGCAGCATGCAGGCCGGGCTGGCGTTTTCCAACGCGATCCTCGGCGCGGTGCATGCCATGTCCCACAGCCTTGGCGGCTTTCTCGACCTGCCCCATGGCCTGTGCAACGCGGTGCTGGTGGAACATGTGGTGGCGTTCAACTACAGCGCGGCACCGGAGCGTTTCAAGGTGATTGCCGAGACCTTCGGCATTGATTGCCGGGGCCTCAACCACCGGCAAATCTGCGGCCGGCTGGTGGACCATTTGATCGCGTTGAAGCATGCGATCGGCTTCCATGAAACCCTCGGCCTGCATGGGATTCGAGTGGCGGACATTCCCTTTCTGTCGCAGCACGCCATGCACGACCCGTGCATCCTTACCAACCCGCGTGAATCCAGCCAGCGTGACGTCGAGGTCGTCTATGGCGAAGCTCTCTGACGATCAGCAACGAGCACTCGCGGGGCTCCTGGGGCTGGGCAACCACTCGGCGCGCAAGAGTCATTACCCCGAACTGACCGCGCGCCTCGACGAGCTGGAAGCCGAGCGCAATCGCTACATCCGCCTCAACGACGAATTGGAACAGCGGGTCGCGGCGCGTACCGACGAGTTGCTGGAAGCCAACCGCAACCTGCAACAGCAAATCGCCCAGCGCGAGAAGATCGAGCAGGACTTGCGCGATGCTCGGGATGCCGCCCAGGCCGCCAACCGCAGCAAGGACAAATACCTTGCCGCCGCCAGTCATGACCTGCTGCAACCCCTCAACGCCGCACGCTTGCTGATTTCCACCCTGCGCGAGCGCAACTTGCCCAGCGTCGAACACGTGTTGGTGGAGCGCACCCATCAGGCCCTGGAAGGCGCCGAGGATTTGCTCACCGACTTGCTGGACATTTCCCGACTCGATCAAGCGGCGGTCAAGCCGGACATCGCCCTGTACCGTCTCGACGAACTGTTCGCACCGCTGGTCTCGGAATTCCAGTCGGTGGCCGCGGCGTCCGGGCTGAACCTGCGGGCGCGTACAGGCCATTACGCAATCAACACCGACCTGCGGCTGGTGACGCGGATCCTGCGCAATTTCCTCAGCAACGCCTGCCGCTACACGAGCGCGGGCTCCATCCTGCTGGGCGCCCGCCGCCGGGGTGAGCGGTTGCGCCTGGAGGTGTGGGACACCGGGCGCGGAATAGCGGCGGACCGTCTGGACGCCATCTTCCTGGAGTTCAATCAACTGGACGTGGGCCGCGCCGCCGACCGCAAGGGCGTGGGACTGGGGTTGGCGATTGTCGAGCGTATCGCCGAGGTCCTCGGTTATCCGGTGGCGGTGCGTTCGTGGCCGGGGCGCGGTTCGATGTTCAGCATCGAAGTCCCCATCAGCGAGGACATGCCGCTGCCCATCAGTGTGGTGGCCGCGCAACCGAGCACCGGCAACCCGCTGCCGGGGAGGCGGCTGCTGGTGCTGGATAACGAAGTCGGCATCCTCGACAGCATGAGCGCGCTGCTTGGGCAGTGGGGCTGCGAAGTGGTCACTGCGACCGATCAGGCCGGCGCACTGGTTGCGTTGCAGGGCCGGGCACCGGAGCTGATTCTCGCGGACTATCACCTGGACCATGGCGTGGTGGGCTATGAGGTCGTGCACCAGTTGCGCGAGCATTTTGGCTGCAGGATTCCGGCAGTGATTATCACCGCCGACCGCACCGACCAATGCCGCCGTGCATTGCAGCGCCTGGACGTGCCATTGCTGAACAAGCCGGTCAAGCCCGGCAAGTTGCGAGCGGTGTTGACCCAGTTATTGGCCTAGCCACTTGATACCCGTCAACACCGGGCGTGACGCTTTGCCTCATGCTGTGGGCCAGATTTCACGGCCGACGGAGAACCCCATGAGTGCCCCCGCAACAACAGCTGCTTCATTCAAGTTGCCCCTGGGCCTGGTGGTCGGCGTACTGGTGATGGTCGGCGTGCTGCTGTTGCCGCTGCCGGCCGACTTGCCGGTGGCCGGGCACCGGATGCTGGCGATCCTCGCGTTTGCGGTGGTGGTATGGATCACCGAAGCGGTCTCCTACGAGGCCAGCGCGATCATGATCACCTCGTTGATGGCGTTTTTGCTCGGCACTGCGCCGTCGCTGCAAGACCCGACGCACCTGATCGGTTCCAGCCCGGCCATCAGCATGGCGTTGACGGGGTTTTCCAACCCGGCGCTGGCGCTGGTGGCCGGCGCGCTGTTTATCGCCGCAGCCATGACCCATACCGGGCTGGACCGGCGCATCGCGTTGGTCACCCTGACCCGCGTGGGTACCAGCACCCGGGGCATTCTCGTCGGGGCAGTTGCCGTGACCATCCTCTTGAGCCTGGTGGTGCCCAGCGCCACGGCCCGCAGTGCGTGTGTGGTGCCGATCATGATGGGGGTGATTGCCGCGTTTGGCGTGGACAAGCGTTCGAATATTGCGGCCGGGATCATGATCGTCGTGGCCCAGGGTACGAGCATCTGGAACGTCGGTATCCAGACGGCGGCGGCGCAGAACCTGCTGACGGTTGGCTTCATGGACAAGATGCTGGGGCAGCGGGTGTCGTGGATCGACTGGTTGATCGCCGGGGCGCCGTGGGCGCTGATCATGTCGGCGGTGTTGTTGTTTTTGGTGTTGAAGCTGCTGCCGCCGGAGAGTGACAGCATTCCCGGAGGCAAGGAGGCGGTGGCGCAATCGCTGGTGGACATCGGGCCGATGACGGGGCCTCAGAAGCGCTTGCTGACGGTGTCGGTGTTGCTGTTGTTGGCCTGGGCCACGGAAGGGCGGTTGCACAGCTTTGATACGACCTCGACGACGTATGCCGGGCTGGTGTTCTTGCTGATGCCGGGGATTGGGGTGATGACCTGGAAGGATGTGCAGTCGCGGATTCCGTGGGGCACGGTGATTGTGTTCGGGGTTGGCATCAGCCTGGGTACGGCGTTGCTGACGACCCAGGCGGGGCAGTGGCTGGGATCGCAGGTGGTGGCGCATACCGGGTTGGACCAGGTGGGGCCGCTGGGGGTGTTTGCGATTCTGGGGGCGTTTTTGATCGTGATTCATTTGGGGTTTGCCAGTGCCACGGCGTTGACCTCGGCGTTGTTGCCGATTTTGATTGCGGTGTTGCAGACGTTGCCCGGGGAGTTCAGTCGGCTGGGGATGACGATGTTGCTGGGGTTTGTGATGAGCTACGGGTTTATCCTGCCCATCAATGCGCCGCAGAATATGGTGTGTTTGGGGACCGGCACGTTTACGGCGCGGCAGTTTGCCAAGGTCGGGATTTTGGTGACGTTGATTGGATATGGGTTGATGTTGGTGTTTGCGGCTACGTATTGGAGTTGGTTGGGGTGGATTTGAGGTGGGGGGCATATCCGTTATTTAGGTAACGGCCGCTTATGGTTCCGCTCTTACAGCGGCCCGCTTCGCACTGCCTGCGTTCGGCCTCGGGCTCATTGGGCAGTCAGATCAAGGTCAAAAGCAAAAGCACAGCGGCCTACCGGCCGGCTTGAGTGTTAAAAACAGAGGCAAGATCCAGGGCGAAAGCAGAGCTGCTTTTCTGTGGGAGCGGGCTTGCTCGCGAAGAACCTGAGAGCGCCGCGTTCATTCAGGATGCCCGCGTCATCGTTAACGACCTTCGCGAGCAAGCCCGCTCCCACATTTGACCGTGCCCGCTTTAGCTGTTGATTTACAACACTCAAGCCGGCCGGGAGGCCGTTGTGCTCTTGCTTTTGATCTTGATCTTAGGCGCCCCGTTAAACCACGCTGGCCGGAGTGCGGGCACACCGAGCATTAGCGAGGTGCCGAGTGGTGGGGCAAGAGCGTTTTGCTTACTTTTGCGCTGTTAAGAAGTGAGCCGCTGTAAGAGCGGAACCATAAGCAGCCGTTACCGCAGCAACGGATATGCACCCCAACCGCCCAAATCCCTCCCAAGATGGCAAGTTGAACTCCACTCAGGTTTACTACTCCCTGAGTAACCGTTCCACCGGCCCCAAACGCCGGTCATCAAGGCCACCGAATGGACAAATACACCCCCCACACCTGGCAGCCCCACGAGCGCCCGAGCCTGCCGGGCTCGCCGTCGACGCCGCTGCATTCCACCCGCAAGCGCTGGGCCTACGCCCTCGTCGGCGTACTCGTGGCAATCACCGGTGGCCTCGGCAACTCGCTGGTGATCGCCAACCTTGTGTACCTCCAGGGCGCCCTGGGCGCGACGACGGCCGAGATGGCCTGGCTCCCCGCCGCCTACGTCATGACCAACGTCTCCATGAACCTGCTGCTGGTAAAATTCCGCCAGCAATTCGGCCTGCGTGCGTTCACCGAAGTGTTCCTGGTGCTCTACGCCCTGGTCACCTTCGGCCACCTGTTCGTCAACGACCTCAGCTCGGCCATCGCCGTACGGGCGGCCCACGGCATGGTCGGCGCCGCCCTCAGTTCCCTGGGCCTGTACTACATGATCCAGGCCTTTCCCGCAAAGTGGCGGATGAAAGCCCTGGTGCTCGGCCTGGGCACCGCGCAATTGGCGTTGCCCCTGGCCCGACTGTTCTCCGAAGACCTGCTGCAAATCGCCGAATGGCGCGGCCTGTACCTGTTCGAACTGGGCATGGCGCTGACCTGCCTGGGCTGCGTGTTCCTGCTCAAGTTGCCCCCGGGCGACCGCTTCAAGACCTTCGAAAAACTCGACTTCCTGACCTTCGCCATCCTCGCCACCGGCGTCGCCTTGCTCTGCGCGGTGCTGTCCCTGGGCCGTATCGACTGGTGGCTGGAAGCCCCATGGATTGGTATCGCCTCGGCCTGCTCGCTGGTGCTGATCATGGCCGGCCTGGCCATCGAGCATAACCGCTCCAACCCGTTGCTGATGACCCGCTGGCTGGGCAGCGGGGCGATGATTCGCCTGGCGCTGGCGGTGGTGCTGATCCGCATGGTGCTCTCGGAGCAGTCCACCGGTGCCGTGGGCTTCATGCAGATGCTGAACATGAGCAACGAGCAGATGCGCACGCTGTATTGGGTGATGCTGGCGGGGGCGATTGCCGGCCTGGCCGTGAGCGCGCTGACCATCAACCCCGCGCATTTGCTGATGCCGCTGATCATCTCCCTGGCCTTCATGGCCGTGGGCTCGGTGATGGACAGTTTCTCCAGCAACCTCACGCGTCCGCAAAACATGTACATCAGCCAGTTCCTGCTAGGCTTTGGCGGCACGTTCTTCCTCGGGCCGACCATGGTCCTGGGCACGAAGAACGTACTGACCAACCCCAGGAACCTGGTGAGTTTCTCGGTGCTGTTCGGGATCTGCCAGAACCTCGGCGGCCTCATCGGTGCGGCATTGCTCGGTACGTTCCAGATCGTGCGGGAGAAATTCCATTCCAGCATGATCGTCGAACACCTGACCCTGCTCGACCCGCGTGTGGCCGCACGGGTGGCCAGCGGCGGCTCGGCCTATGGCGGGGTGATCGCCGACCCCGAGCTGCGCAACCTCATGGGCATTCGCAGCCTGGCCACGGCCGCCACCCGCGAGGCGAATGTGATGGCCTACAACGATGTGTTCATGCTGATCGCGATCATCGCCATACTCACCATGATCTGGATCTTTATCCGCAGCCTCTGGCTGATGAGTACCACTAAAGCTGCCGCCAGTGCAGCGCCTCCCGTTCAACCCAGCGGCGCACTTTCTTCATGACCGAACCGACGACGACCACCACCAACGCCATCGCTTCCACGCCGGAAGGCACCGCGCCGCCGAGCATGCCGGCCACCGAACCGCGCTCCTTGCGGGTGCGCATCATCTCTTCCATGGGCTTTGCCGCGATTGCGATTATCGGCGTGCTGATCGTGCTCTACGCCTGGCAGTTGCCGCCCTTCAGCAGCGCCGTGGAAACCACCGAAAACGCCCTGGTGCGCGGCCAGGTGACGATCATCGGGCCGCAGCTCAGCGGCTACGTGTATGAAGTGCCGGTGACGGACTTCCAGTACGTCAAGGCCGGGGATTTGCTGGTGCGCCTCGATGACCGTATCTACAAGCAGCGCCTTGATCAGGCCCAGGCGCAACTGGCGGTGCAGCAGGCGTCCCTGGCCAATGTGGTGCAGCAACGCAACAGCGCCGAGGCGACCATCAAGCTGCGTCAGGCGGCCTTGATGGACAGCCAGGCCCAGGCCCGCAAAAGCACCGCGGATTTGCGCCGCAATGAGGAGTTGATCAGCGATGGGTCGGTGTCCAAACGCGAGCTGGACGTGACCCGCGCCGCCAATGCGCAAACCATCGCGGCCGTGGCCCAGGCCCAGGCCAACCTGGAAATCGCCCGGCAGGATTTGCAGACAGTGATCGTCAATCGCGGTTCGCTGGAGGCGGCGGTGGCCAGTGCCGATGCGGCAGTGGAGCTGGCGCGTATCGACCTGTCGAACACCCGGATCATCGCCCCGCGTGACGGGCAACTGGGCCAGATTGGCGTGCGCCTCGGGGCCTACGTCAACAGCGGCGCGCAGTTGATGGCGCTGGTGCCGAACCAGCTGTGGGTGATCGCCAACATGAAAGAAACCCAGATGGACAACGTGCAGGTTGGCCAGCCGGTGACCTTTACCGTGGATGCCCTGGACCACCGCAAGTTTCACGGCACGGTGCAGCGCATTTCCCCGGCGACCGGGTCGGAGTTCAGCCTGTTGCAGGCGGATAATGCCACCGGCAACTTCGTGAAGATCGCCCAGCGGGTGCCGGTGCGGATCACGGTCGACCCGGGGCAGGAGCAGAGTGAGCGGCTGCGGCCGGGGTTGTCGGTGGTGGTGAGTATCGACACGGCGGGGCGCCTGAAAAACACCCCTCCCTAAGACACAATGGAGATCAAAAATGTGGGAGCGGGCTTGCTCGCGAATGCGGAGTGTCAGTCGCAGATGTGTTGACTGATCCACCGCATTCGCGAGCAAGCCCGCTCCCACATGGGTTTTGTGTTGTTAGAGGGTTTTGTATTGCAGGCTGAAACTGAGTTCTGCCGACTGGCCTTGTTCCAACAGCTTCAATCCCGGCTTACCCGGCAGGTGATGGGCATTCACCGGATGACTCACCGGCTCGAAGCAGAAAAAATCCAGCCCCGGCGGGCAATACAGCAGGTAGTAGTCGCTGCCGGTGGCCTGGCATTCCAGGGTGTAACCCAGGTCTGGCTGCTGGATGACGCAGCGCCCATCCCACGGGCAAAAGCCGTTGTCCACCAGTGTCTGGGGCAACGATTCTGGGTGTTGAAAATCCCACTCGGCGGGTACGGCAGCCAGGCCTGTCGGCAATTTCGCCGCATCACTCATCCATACCTGCGAAGCCTTTGCCTGCAATTGCGTGCCCGGCCTGCGGGGCAGATACGGATGCAATCCCAGCCCGTGCCACGTCGCCGTTTCCGCCAGGTGCGTGACGCGCAAGGTGATGCTCAACTTGCCGCCCTTCAACTGAACCCGCTGCTCGGCGCGATACGCAAAGGGTGTGCTGCTGTCCAGTTGCAACACCACTTCGTCTGACGTCTGGCTGACCACCTGCCACACCTGTTGCCAGGCACTGCCATGAATTGGCAGCGGGTCCAGCGGGCTGTTGGGCTCAAGTCCCAACCGCCCTGATGGGTTATCAAAGCCACCTTCGGCAACCCGGTTCGACCAGGGCGCCAGCGGGAAGCACGCAAGCTTCCCCGGCAGGCCGCTGGCCAGCGACTGTTGATCGGTGTGGCGTAGCAACGGCTGGCCGCTGCTGCGTACTGTCCAGTTGACGATACTCCCGCCCAACGCTGGCGCCAGCGTCAGGTGGGTCAGGCTGTCTTCGAGTTCAAGCATCATGAGTGTCAGCAGACCTATTGAATGATGAATGCTTGTGTGGCGAGGGAGCTTGCTCCCGATGGGCTGCGGAGCGGCCCCAAAAAAGCGGGAGCGCTTCGCACTCCAGCGGGAGCAAGCTCCCTCGCCACAGAAAGCTCCCTTGCCACAGCAGCTCCCTCTCCACAATAGCTCCCTCGCTACACGCAGGGTGGGGCTTATAGCACCAACCCCGGCAACCACAACGACAACGCCGGAATGTAGGTCACGGCCATCAGCACCAAAAACAGCACGCCATAAAACGGCAGCAACGCCTTCACGGTCTTCTCGATGCTGACTTTGCCCACCGCCGCCCCCACAAACAACACCGCACCCACCGGCGGGGTGATCAGGCCGATCCCCAGGTTCACCAGCATGATCATGCCGAAGTGCACCGGGTCGACGCCAATCCCCAGGATCACCGGCAGCAAAATCGGCGTGAGGATCAAAATCAGCGGCGCCATGTCCATCACCGTACCCAGCAACAGCAGCATGGCGTTGATGCACATCAGGATCACGTAGCGGTTGTCCGACAGGGTCAGGAACATCGTGGTGATCTTCGCCGGGATCTGCATCAGGGTCATGATGTAGCCGAAGCTGGCGGCGAACGCGATCAGGATCATCACGATGGAGATCGTGCGCACCGTGCGGTGCATCAGCTTGGGCAGCTCGCTCCATTTGTAGTCGCGGTAGATGAACATGGTCACGAAGAACGCCCACAACACCGCAATCGCCGCCGACTCGGTGGCGGTGAAGATGCCCGACAGAATCCCGCCAAGAATGATCACCATGGCCATCAGGCCCCACAATGCGTCGGCGCAGATTTTCAGTGCCTGTTTCAGGGGGATCACTTCGCCTTTGGGGTAGTTGCGCTTTTTCGCGAAGATCAGGCACAGCACCATCAGGCAGGCGCTCATCAGCAGGCCCGGGACCACGCCGGCCATGAACAGCGAGGCGATGGACACGGTGCCGCCCGCCGCCAGGGAGTAGAGCACCGAGTTGTGGCTGGGAGGCGTCAGCAAGGCTTGCACCGAGCCGCTCACGGTGACGGCGGTGGCGAATTCACGGGGATAGCCCTGGCGTTCCATTTCCGGAATCAGCACCGAACCGACAGACGCCGTATCGGCCACCGACGAGCCGGAGATCGCGCCAAAAAACGTCGAGGCCATGATGTTCACCAGGGACAGGCCGCCGCGCACAAAGCCCACCAGCACCCCGGCAAACGCCACCAGGCGCCGGGACATGCCGCCCTCGGCCATGATCGCCCCGGCCAGCACGAAGAACGGAATCGCCATCAGCGAAAACTTGTTCACCCCGCCGGCCACCTGAATCATCAGGGCCTGGAACGGAATGTCGATCCACCACGCGCCGATCAGCGCAGAAAGCCCCAGGGCGTATGCCACCGGCATGCCAATCAGGATCAGGGCAATAAAGCTGCCCAACAGAATCAATGCGTCCATTCAGGCAGCCCCTTCACTTTCTTCAACCAGGTCGAAGCGCACCACCCGGCGGTTGCTCTGGTCACCCAGCAGGAGTTTTTCCAGCACAAAAACCAGGGTCAGCAAGCCACCGATCGGGATCGGCATATAGGTGATGCCCACCCGCAAGGTCGGCATGGCGCTCATGAACTGGTTCCAGGTCGACAGGCACAATTTGCTGCCCCAGATCGTCATGAACAGGCAGATGGTTGCCATCAGCAATTGCGAGACGATGCCGACGATTCGGCGTTGGCCGGGCGGCAGGCGGTCGGTGACCATGGCCACCGACATGTGCGCCCCGGCGCGGTAGCTGGCGGCGGCGCCGACAAAGGTGAACACCAGCATCAGCAGGATGGCGGTGGGCTCCGGCCAGCTGGAGCCGGTGCCGAGCACGTAGCGGGCGAAGATGCCCCAGGGGATGATCAGCGCGACGCCGAGAACGGCGAGGCCGGCGATCCAGATGCAGCTCATGTAAATGCGGTCGTTGATGCGCAGCAGTAAATTCTTCATGGCGTTCACCGTAACCGGGCGCGTCGGTACCGACCGCGCCGGGCCTTGTCTATGAGAGGAAAAAGGGTTACTCGACGGCTTCGATGCGCTTGATCAGGTCGGCGTAGGGCGCGCCGTACTTGTCGCGAATCGAAGCGGTGGCCTCATAGAACGGTTTTTTGTCGATGTCGATGAACTCGACGCCAGCAGCCTTGAGCTTGGCTTCACTGCTGGCAGACTTGGCGTCCCACAGCTCGCGCTCCTGGATCTGCGCGGCCTTGGCGGTGTTCTTCACCAGCACCTGTTGCTCGGGGGTGAGCTTGTTCCAGGTGATTTTCGACATCACGATGGGCTCGGGCAGGATCAGGTGGCCGGTCAGGCTGTAGAACTTGGCGTTCTGGTAGTGGTTGTGTTCCAGCAGGGTGGGCGGGTTGTTTTCCGCGCCGTCAATCACGCCGGTCTGCAGGGCGCTGAAGATCTCGCCGGTGTCCATGGCAATGCCGTTGCCGCCCATGGCGTTGATGGTTTCGATGAAGATCGGGTTGCCCTGCACGCGGATCTTCATGCCCTTGAGGTCTTCGATCTTGCGCACCGGTTTCTTGGTGTAGAGGTTGCGCGTGCCGCCGTCCATCCAGGCGAGCGCCACCAGGTTGAATTCGGAGTCGGTGATCTTGGCGAGGATTTCATCGCCGATCTCGCCGTCGATGACCTTGCGCATATGCACCTGGTCGCGGAACACGAACGGCATGTTGAACACGTTCACGTCCGGCACCACCGGGCCGACGATGCCGAGGCTGACCCGGGCCATCTGGATCGCGCCGACCTGGGCCTGTTCCACCACTTCCTTTTCCGAGCCCAGCACGCCGCCGGGGAACATCTTGAAGGTCAGGCCGCCGTTGCTTTGGGCCACCAGGGTTTTACCCAGCTGTTCTTCGGCGACGACGGTGGGGTAGCCGGCGGGGTGGATGTCGGCGAATTTGATTTCCAGCGCGTGGGCGGCACCGGCGAAGACGAAGGTGAAGGGGAGTGCGGCGAGGAGCAAAGTGCGTTTGAAGTCCATGGGGTGTCTCTCCAGTCTTGTTATTGTTTTATTCAAGGCACAGCGATGCAGCTAGAGGATGAAGGTCGGCTCCGGCAATCCGGTGACCCCGGGGTTGAGGGCAAACACGCCGCCGGCCAGCGACTGGGCACTGTGGTCGTCGCGGATCGAGGTGACGAACAGGGTGTCCAGGCGGCTGCCACCGAAGGCGCACATGGTGGGTTTTTTCACCGGCACGGCCAGTGAGCGGTCGAGACAGCCGTCGGGGGTAAAGCGGTGGACCAGCCCGGCATCGTTGGCGCAGATCCAGTAGCAACCTTCGGCATCCACGGCGGCTCCGTCGGGGCGGCCGAGGAACTGGTGCATATCCACAAACAGCCGCCGATTGGACGGCGTGCCGCTGTCGATGTCGTAGTCGAAGGCCCAGACCTGCTGGACCAACGGGTGCGAATCCGAGAGGTACATCGTGCGCCCGTCCGGGCTGAAGGCCAGGCCGTTGGGGGTGATGAAACCGTTGAGTGCGGTGTGAACCGCCCGGCCTGTTTCGTAGCGGTACAGTGCACCGTCGGCCGCATTCTCGGCCATGTTCAGCACCATGCTGCCGGCCCAGAACCGGCCCTGGCGATCACAGCGGCCATCGTTCAGGCGCATGTCCGGGCGGGCGTGCTCGACGCTGGCCAGGGGCGCAGTGTCGAGCCTGCCATCGTTGTGGGGCGTCAGCCGGAAAAACCCGGTTTGCATGCCCGCAACCCAATCGCCCGCCGAGGTGCGGGCGATGCAGGCGAGCATCTGCGGAGCTTTCCAGGCCTGCGCCTGGCCGCTGGTGGCGTTCCAGCGTTGCAGTTCGCCTGTGGGAATATCCACCCAGTACAGGGCGTTTTCCCCGGGTACCCACACCGGGCATTCACCCACGGCGTTGCGGGCGTCGACAATCAGTTCTGCTTGCATGGCCACTCATTCCCTTGGGTTGGTCTGTGGTCAGTCACCGAACGGGCCGGCGGCGCAAAACGCGCCCCCCTGGTACACCCGCGCCGGGTCGTCGGCAGCGGGCATCGGCTGGGCTTCCACCTGTTTGCGGAATACTTCGGAAGAGTCCCGCGGGGTGAAGCCCAGGTGCGCGGCGAAGCGGTTGTCCCACCACACATCGAGGTTATCCGACATGCCGTAGACCACGGTATGCCCGACATTCGGTGTGTACAGCGAGCGTTCGAGCAGTTGGGTGAGGTCGTCGAAGCTCAGCCAGGTGTGCATCATCCGGCGGTTCTGGGGTTCCGGGAACGAGGAGCCGATGCGGATGCTGACGGTCTCGATGCCATAGCGATCGAAGTAGAAACTGGCCATGTCCTCGCCGTAGGATTTGGACAGCCCGTAGTAACTGTCGGGGCGGCGCGGGGAGTGGGCGTCGAGGGCTTCGTCCTGCTTGTAGAAGCCGATCACGTGGTTGGAGCTGGCGAAGATGACGCGCTTGACCCCATGGCGGCGCGCCGCTTCATAGATGTGGAAGATCCCGCAGATGTTCGCGCCCAGCACTTCCTCGAACGAGCGTTCCACCGATACGCCGCCGAAATGCAGGATCGCATCGACGCCTTCCAACAGTTGGTGCACGGCTTGTTTGTCGGAAAGATCGCAAGGCAATACTTCTTCGCTGTCGTCAGCGGCCGGGGCCATGTCGGCGATATCCGACAGGCGCAGTACCTTGGCGTAAGGACGCAGGCGTTCGCGCAAGACTTTGCCCAGGCCACCGGCGGCACCGGTGAGCAGCAAGCGGTTGAACGGGGTAGGGGCGGTTGTGGTGGTCATGGTGATCCCGTTATTGTTGTAGGTTGTCGTATGACTGATCCGAAGTATCCTTAGGGTTTCCTACACTTGTCAACGCACTATTGGTCGAAGTTGATAGAGGCTCATCGCTGTCCTGTGGCGAGGGGGCTTGCTGTGGCAAGAGGGCTTGCTGTGGCGAGGGAGCTTGCTCCCGCTGGGCTGCGCAGCGGCCCCAAAATCTTGGGAGCGCTTCGCACTCCAGCGGGAGCAAGCTCCCTCGCCACAGCAATCTACCTCCCCACGGCAATCTCCCCCCCCCACAGCAATCTCCCTTGCCACAAAAGCCTTTCCGGTTGTTTGTAAACCGCTATAACAACGACAGCGGGTAACTGATGAATATCCGGTTCTCATCAAACTCGTTGGTACTGAAATCCCGGCGCATCGTTGCGTTGCGCCAGCGCACATTCAGGTCCCGCAGTGGACCGCTTTGTACCGTGTAGGCCAGCTCCGACTCACGGCCCCACTCCTTGCCATTGGTGATCGCCCCGGTGTGCACGTTATCGCCACTGATGTAGCGGTTCATCATGGTCAACCCGGGAATGCCCAGTACCACGAAGTTGAAGTCGTGCCGCAGCTGCCAGGACTTTTCCTTGGCGTTGTCGTAGCTGGCGTTGTAGCTGTCGTTGGCCAGGGTGCCGCCGCTGGTGCCGTTGACCCGCATCCAGGCGCTGTCGCCGCTGAGTTTCTGCAGGCCGATATAGAAGCTGTTGCCTTTGTATTTGGCCGAGAGCAGGGCGAACGCGGTTTTGTTGTCGAGGTCGCCGGCCAGGGCCTTGCCGTCTTCCTTGCCGGTGAAGAACCCGAGGTTGGCGCCCAGGGTCCAGTCGCCCACGGGCTGGCTGTGGGTCAGGTTGAAATACTGTTGCTGGTAGATGTCACTGAGTTCGGCGTACCACACGCCAACCTGGGTGCGCTTGTCGTTGAAGGTGTATTCACCGCCGCCGAAGTTGAAGCGGTCCGAGGTGAATGCGGCTTTGCCGTTGAGGAACATGTCATCCATGCTCGCGTCGTTGCGCGGGCTGTTGCCGCGGAACTGGCCGCCATACAAAGTCAGGCCGGCGATTTCCCTGGACGTTACCTGGCCGCCGCGGAACGTTTGCGGCAGTGAGCGGCCGTCATCCGAGCGCAGGATCGGCAGTACCGGCATCCATTCGCCGACTTTCAATTCGGTGTTCGACAGCTTGGTTTTCAGCGCCACGCCCAGGCGCCCGAAGTTATCGGCAGGGCGGCCATCGCTGCGGGTCGGCAGCAGTTGGGTGCCGGCGGTACCTTTGCCGCCGTCGAGTTTCTGCGAGTACAGGCCCAGCACGTCCAGGCCGAAACCGACGGTGCCTTGAGTGAAGCCGGACCTGGCATCGAGAATGAAGTTTTGCGTCCACTCCTCGGCCTTGCCCTGGGGGTAGGCGGGGTTGGTGAAGTTGCGGTTGAAGTAGGCGTTGCGCAGGTTGAGCGTGGCGGTGGCGTCATCGATGAAGCCTTCTGCCGAGGCGGTGGCGGGGAGGGTAAAGGCCAGGCTGCTCAAACCGATGGCGGCAAAACGGGTGGTGCCGGAGAAATGGCGGACGTGTTGGCTCACAGTGACGCTCCCTTGTCTTTTTGTTGTTTTTATTTTTTGTTATACGTTGTCGTACAACATTGAGGGCGATATTTGCGAGGTTTCAGGGGGATGTCAATCGAAAGTTATACGATGACTCCCTGCGTGAAAGGAGTCAGGGGGGAAGGAGTTATCCCGCTGCAACCATGGGCGGCAAGGTGCCAAGCAGCGAAACGGCGGCTACCGCTGAAACACCTAGTAACCATTCAATCATCACGCTGGCCTTCAAGGCAGGCAGCCGCTGCTCACAGTTGTGAATCCGCAGGCGGTTCAGCAGCGCCAGGGCGAGCATGCCGAACACCAGCAGCACCTTGATCAACAGGATCAGGGCGAACCCTGTGAACAAGGGCGTCGGCCAGAACTGCCCGGTGAGCACCCGCACGTTGATCAATCCGGTCACCAGCAGCCCGGTCACCAGGCCATAACCGATACCACTGAAGCGCTTGAGGATCGGTTCCAACGGATAGCGGGGCGATTGCCTGAGGATCAACACCAGCAGGAGCAGGCCGCCCAGCCAGGCACCGACACACACCAGGTGCACCACCTGATTGAGGATCAGCAACTGTCCGGCCATGCCATTGAGCATGGCGCCATGGCCCACCGGTGCCAGTGTCGCCAGCAGCAATGCACAGAGCGGCAGGCGCAACGCCTTCCACGGCGTCATCAGGCCCAGAACCAGCAGCACGTTCAGTAGCAAGTGCCAGGTCCAGACCTGGCCGAAGAAGGTTTTGCCCAGCACCAACTGCACGGTCGACCATTCCAGCGCGCCCAGCCCGACACCGGCCATGCTCGCGCTGATCAACAGCAGCCACGCCACCCCCGACACCAATGCCAGCCACGCCAACCCTTGGGTGATGCGCGACAGTTGGCGGTCCAGCACCGGTTGCGGTCCCGCGCCCAGCAGCCAGGGCCTGAACACACAGGCCCCGAACATCAACAGCACGACGATGAAATGCAGGAAACGGCACAGCACCAGCAGGGTGGCCATGGATTATTGGCCGACCTTGAAGCTGTATTCACCGTTGCTCTTGTGGGTATCCACCGAGACCGCGTTCCACACCACTTTGTAGGTGCCGGCGGCCAAGGGTGCGGCCGGTGTCACCACCAATACTTTCTTGTCGGCGTCCGGGGTTTCCAGGCCCTTGATCGCGACTTCGGTGCCGTCCTTGCTCAGGGATACCTTGGTGAAGGTCGCTTCAACGCCTTCGCTGAACGTCAGGCGCAGGTCCTTGGGCGCGGCGACGCTGCTGTCGGCGGCAGGCTCCGAGCTTTTCAGGTGGGCGTGGGCAAACGCGGCCGAGGCGCCCAGCAGGGAAGCGAGCAGGGCAACGGTGGTGAGGGTCTTCTTGATCAACATTGTTCAATACCTTCAGGTGAGAGTCAGTCGTTCGGTAGTGCCATGTGCAACAAGGGGAAGGGCTTGCCTTCGCCATCGACGGGCGAGCGGCCGGTCTGGATAAAACCATAGTGCAGGTAGAAACCCACGGCCTGTGGATTCTGCTCGTTCACGTCGACCCGCAGGGTGTCGTGGCGGGCGCGGACGAAGTCCAGCAACTGGCGACCGATGCCCTGGCCGCGTCGGTTCGGGTCGATAAACAGCATCTCGACATTATTGCCGCCGGTGCCGACGAAGCCGCCAATGCCTTGGGTATCTTCGTACACCCACACTTCAAGTGCGGGCATCGGCAGGTAGCAGTCGCGTACCAGGGGCAGCAGGCGCTGGATGTCGTCTTCGCTGAGAAAGTCATGGGTGGCGCGCACCGAGCGTTCCCACAGTGCACCCAGCACCGGGTCGTCGCACGCGCTTCGCTGTCGAATAGTCATGGGGGATGATCCTTCGAGGGGATGGCGATGCTAACCAATCCGCTATCGACGGGGAAGGTTCTTGTACGAAGTTTCACAGTGGCGTGTCGCCGCGATCTAGAGCGGATGGTAGTCTTGAACCCATGTTGTTGTCAGGGAGCCCTTATGGGCAATCACAAGATCGGTATTCGTCGGGTCAACGTCGAAAAGATTCTGCTGGCGGCTGAAAAGGTCTTCGCCGAGAAGGGCTATGGCAGCACCGCCATGGCCGACATCGCTGAAGAAGTGCAACTGCCGCGCTCCAACCTGCATTACTACTTCAGTACCAAGAGCGAGCTGTACAGCGCGGTGTTGTTCGACCTGCTGGAGGTGTGGAAGCAGGACGCCTTGTGCTTCGAGATGTTCGACGACCCGCGGGTGGTGCTCAGTAGCTACATCCGCGCCAAGATGCAACATTCCCGCAGCCGGCCTTATGGTTCGAAAGTCTGGGCGAATGAAATCATCCACGGCGCGCCAACCCTGGGGGAGGCGCTGGATGTGAGCCTGTATGACTGGGCCAAGATGAAGGAAGCGAAGATTCGCCAGTGGGTGGAGGACAAGCGGATTTTGCCGGTGGAGCCGTCGAGCCTGCTGTATATGATCTGGGCGTCGACCCAGCACTATGCCGACTTTGATCATCAGGTGAAGATCCTGAATGACCATCAGCCGTTGTCGGACATGCAGTTTGAGCGGGCGGTGCAGACGGTGACGAGTGTGATCCTGCGGGGGATCGGGTTGGAGCCCTAGATCGTTCCCACGCTCCGCGTGGGAATGCCGCCTGGACGCTCTGCGTCCGTTCTTGAGGTCGTGACGCGGAGCGTCAACGGATGCATTCCCACGCGGAGCGTGGGAACGATCATTCAGGCTATACCGCCTCGCGGTAGGGGTTCCTCGGATCCTGCGTCCAGTTCAAAAACGGCTTTCCGGTATCCATCGGCACCATCTCGATACAGTCCGCCACCGGGCAGGTGATCTGGCACAGGTTGCACCCCACGCACTCATCATCGATCACTTCGTATTTATGCGTCCCATCCGCCTGCTTCAAGCTGGCAATCGCCTGGTGCGACGTATCTTCACAGGCAATATGGCAACGCCCACAGCCAATACATGCCGCCTGGTCAATTTTGGCGATCACCTGGTAATTGATATCCAGGTACTTCCAATCCGTCGTATTGCCCACCGCCCGCCCGGAAAATTCCTGCAGGCTGCTGTAACCCTGGCTGTCCATCCACCGCGACAGCCCGTCCTTCATTTCTTCGACAATCCGAAACCCATGCAGCATCGCCGCCGTGCACACCTGCACCGCGCCGCAGCCCAGCGCGACGAATTCCGCTGCATCGCGCCAGTTGCCAATCCCGCCAATCCCGCAGATCGGCAAACCCTGTGTCTGTGGGTCCCGGGCAATCTCCGCCACCATGTTCAGCGCGATGGGTTTCACCGCCGAGCCGCAGTAACCCCCGTGGGTGCTTTGGGTGCCGACCATCGGCAGGGCGACCATGCGCTCCAGGTCGACACTGGTGATGGAGTTGATGGTGTTGATCAGCGACACCGCATCCGCGCCCCCGCGATACGCTGCCCGCGCCGCCACGCGTATGTCGGTGATGTTCGGCGTGAGCTTGACGATCACCGGCAGCGAGCAATAGGTCTTGCACCAGCGCGTCACCTGTTCCACATACTCCGGCACCTGGCCCACCGCCGCGCCCATGCCGCGTTCCGGCATGCCGTGGGGGCAGCCGAAGTTCAGCTCGATGCCGTCACAGCCGGTGGCTTCCACCAGTGGCAGGATGTGTTTCCACGACTCCTCAACACACGGCACCATCAATGACACGATCAGAGCGCGGTCCGGCCAGTCCTTTTTCACCTGAGTGATTTCCCGCAGGTTGATCTCCAGGGAGCGGTCGGTAATCAGCTCGATATTGTTGATGCCGAGCACTTCACGGTTGGCGCCAAAGTGCGCCGAGTAGCGCGATGAGACGTTGACCGCTGCGGGGTCTTCGCCGAGGGTTTTCCAGACCACTCCGCCCCAGCCTGCTTCAAAGGCGCGGACCACGTTGTAGGCCTTGTCGGTAGGCGGCGCGGAGGCCAGCCAGAACGGATTGGGGGCTTTGATACCGGCGAATACAATCGAGAGATCGGCCATTACGCAGCCTCCACATTCAGCATGAGTTGGGCGTGCATGGCTTGCGCGGCCAGCTTGCCGTGTTGCACGGCCTGGACGGTGAGGTCCTGGCCGAGGCTGACGCAATCGCCGCCGGCGTACACACCGGGGATGCTGGTGCGCAGCTGTTCGTTGACGAAGATACGATCGCCCTGGCGTTGCAGTTGGTGGGCCAGCGGGTCGTGCAGCGCCTCGTCGTCGAAGCCTTGGCCGATGGCCTTGAAGATCGCGTCGGCGGCCAGTTCGAAGGTCTCGCCGGTGGCTTGCAGGCGGCCATCGACCATGCGTGTACGGGCGAAACGCATGCCGCGCACATGGCCCTGGTCGTCGAGCAACACTTCTTCGGGCTGGGCCCAGGTCAGCAGGCGTACCTGGTTGGCCTTGGCGATGTCCTGCTCATGGCCGGTGGCGCCCATTTCAGCCAGGCCACGGCGATACACCAGGTTGACGTCACGGGCACCGAGGCGGGCCATTTGCACCGCCATGTCGATGGCCGTGTTGCCGGCGCCGAGCACGATGCAACGGTCGGCCAGGGGCAGTTGACTGAGGTCGTCGGCCTGGCGCAGTTCACGGATGTAGTCGGTGGCGGCGAGCAGGCCGGGGGCGTCTTCGTGTGGCAGGCCGAGCTGTTTGCTGGCAGCCAGGCCAAGGCCGAGGAACACTGCATCGAACTGCTGGTGCAGTTCGCTCAAGGTCAGGTTGTCGCCCAGGCGCTGGCCGTGACGGATCTCGATGCCGCCAATTTGCAGGAGGAAATCCAGTTCCTTTTGCGCGAAGTCATCCACCAGCTTGTATTTGGCGATCCCGTATTCATTCAGGCCGCCGGCTTTTTCCCGGGCTTCGAAAATCACCACGTCATGGCCGTGCAGGGCGCTGCGATGGGCGCAGGACAACCCCGCAGGCCCGGCGCCGACCACCGCGATGCGTTTGCCAGTAGGCGCGGCGCGCTGGAACGGGTGTTCGCTGAAGTGCGCGTTGTCCACCGCGTAGCGCTGCAACAGGCCGATCAGCACCGGGGCGCATTCCTCGGCATTGTTGCGCACGCAGGCTTGCTGGCAGAGGATTTCCGTCGGGCAGACCCGGGCGCAACTGCCGCCGAGGATATTCGCCGAGAGAATCTTCTGTGCGGCGCCCTGGACGTTCTCCGTGTGGATATTGCGGATGAACGACGGGATATCGATCTCGCTGGGGCACGCGTTGACGCACGGCGCGTCGTAGCAGTAGAGGCAGCGCGAGGCTTCCAGTTGGGCTTGCCGGGCATTGAGCGGCGGCGCCAGGTCGGTGAAATGCGCGGCGAGGGCCGCCGCATCTTCATGGGGGTGGGGAAGATGGTTCAGGGTCTGGATCACGGTATTGGCCTCACGGTTTTTGAGGTGCTGCCTCTGGTGGGCAGTGGTTTTTTTGTTGCCTGTACCGGCCTCATCGCAGGCAAGCCAGCTCCCACAGGGGAATGCATTTCAAATGTGGGAGCCGGGCTTGCCCGCGATAGGCCGAAGGCCGCTTTCAGCGTTTCACAGCAACCGGCCTGGAACGCTCCGCCCGCTTGCTCAACTGCTCAAACACCGGCGGATACGTCGGCCGTTCGATATACCGACCCGCACCCCGTTCGGCGCGCAAATCCCCATCCGCCCAGACCAGCTTGCCCTGGCTGATGGTATGGCTCGGCACGCCGCGCACGGTCTTGCCTTCGAAGATGTTGAAGTCGACTTTCTGGTGGTGAGTCTTCGCGGAAATGGTCCGTGTGCCTTGCGGGTCCCACAGCACCAGGTCAGCATCGGCCCCCACGCGGATCGCTCCTTTGCGTGGATACAGGTTGAAGATCTTCGCCGTGTTGGTAGACGTCAGCGCAACGAATTCCTGCATCGACAAGCGCCCAGTGTTCACGCCCTCATCCCACAACAGCGCCATGCGGTCTTCGATACCGGCAGTGCCATTGGGAATCTTGCTGAAGTCATCCCGCCCGGCGGCTTTTTGCTCGGCGCAGAAGCAGCAATGGTCGGTGGCGGTGGTGTGCAGGTTGCCCGATTGCAAGCCATGCCACAGTGCCTCCTGATGCCCGCGCGGGCGGAAGGGCGGGCTCATCACATAGCCGGCGGCGGTCTGCCAGTCGGGGTGTTGATACACGCTGTCGTCCAGCAGCAGATGCCCGGCCAATACTTCGCCGTACACCGGCTGGCCCTTGCTGCGGGCGTAGGTGATTTCATCCAGCGCTTCCTTGGTGGACACGTGCACCAGGTACAGCGGCGTGCCGATGGTTTCGGCAATCCTGATCGCCCGGCTGGCGGCTTCACCTTCCACCTGCGAAGGCCGCGACAACGGATGCGCTTCAGGCCCGGTAATGCCCTGGGCCATCAGCTTGCGTTGCAGGTGATACACCAGCTCGCCGTTTTCGGCATGCACCGTCGGTACCGCACCCAGTTCCAGGCAGCGTTCGAAGCTCGCCACCAAGGTGTCGTCGGCGGCCATGATTGCGTTCTTGTACGCCATGAAATGCTTGAAGCTGTTGATGCCGTGTTGGCTCACCAGCTCGGCCATTTCCTCGCGGACCTGTTCGCTCCACCACGTAATGGCGACGTGAAAGCCGTAGTCGGACGCCGACTTCTCGGCCCAGCCGCGCCACTGATGGAAGGCTTCCAGCAGGGATTGCTGCGGGTTGGGAATCACGAAGTCGATGATCGACGTGGTGCCGCCCGCCAACCCGGCGGCCGTGCCACTGAAAAAATCTTCACTGGCCACGGTGCCCATGAAGGGCAACTGCATATGGGTATGGGGGTCGATGCCGCCGGGCATCAGGTATTGACCGCTGCCGTCGAGTATCTCGGTGCCGGCGGGAATATCCAGATCAGCGCCAATGGCGCGGATTAGACCGTCTGCGCATAAAACATCGGCTCGGTAACTTTCATCATGGGTAATAACGGTAGCGCCACGGATCAACAGCGACATGTCGAGTTCCTCACAGGCTTGACCGGCTTGTGCCAGTTCTAAGTGTTGTCATGCATCGCGCCGCTGGAAAATTAATTCCTGTCAGCGGTGACAGGAATAGAAACTAGCCCGAGTTTTTCGAATGAGCAAGAATATTTTTTATAAGCTTATATCTTTATTAAGCAATTGAATTTTAACGATAAAAAATCAAAATCACCAAAATGTAGCGGCTTCTCACCATTTTGACGCACTTGACAGGTTCACAATATGAGCAACATTTCCTATTGCAAATCAGACGCTTGAGACATGCCTCTTGACGGGGCCGGTAAATAAAAATAATTGTGTTGCACCAGATTGAGTCCTGAGGGTTCGGACAACTTCTGCGTTAGTTGGCCTGAGTAACGCTGAAAGTAACGAGGGGCTCTTCGGTCGAGACAATAAAGCTGATAAACATCAGCAAGTTATACAAGCGGTGCGGGCAGGTTGACGGTTTACGGCACGGTTATTGAGTGCGGTGGCGGTTGGCCGGGTCCCGGATGTCATGTTGTCAACGAGGTACTCCGGCCATCCCGTGCACGTCACGGGGTGAGCAAAAATAATTCGAAAAAACCGTGGAGCGGCCATGCAACAGAACAGATCGCAAGTCATTGAGCGCAACGGCCTGTACGAACTCGACGCCGGCCCCGACGTCCTCGACAGCCCCCGCTACAACCACGACATGGCACCGACCAAGGTGCGCGAACGCACCTGGAACAAGTGGCATATCACCGCGCTGTGGATCGGCATGTCGGTGTGTGTGCCGACCTACACCCTGGGCGGCGTGCTCACCGCGTACTTCGGGTTGTCGGTGGGCGAGGCGCTGATGGCGATCCTGCTGGCCAATATCGTGGTGCTGATCCCGCTGACCCTCAACGCCTTCCCCGGTACCAAGTACGGCATCCCGTTTCCGGTGTTGCTGCGCTCGTCCTTCGGCGTGCTCGGCTCCAACGTACCGTGCCTGATCCGCGCGTTGGTGGCGTGTGGCTGGTTCGGCATCCAGACGATGTTTGGCGGCCTGGCGATCCACCTGTTCCTGGGGTCGATTTTCGAGGGTTGGAAATCCCTTGGCGGCACCGGTGAAGTGATCGGCTTCATGATCTTCTGGACCCTGAACCTGTGGGTGGTATTGCGTGGCGCCGAGTCGATCAAATGGCTGGAAACCCTGTCGGCACCGCTGCTGGTGGCGGTGGGTATCGGGCTGCTGGTGTGGGCGCTGCCGAATGTGTCGCTGACCGAGCTGATGGCCATCCCGCCCAAACGTCCCGAAGGCGCGAGCCTCACCGGCTACTTCATGGCGGGCCTGACCGCGATGGTGGGTTTCTGGGCCACCTTGTCGTTGAACATCCCCGACTTCAGCCGCTACGCCAAGAGCCAGAAAGACCAGATCCTCGGGCAGATTTTCGGCCTGCCGCTGACCATGTTCCTGTTCGCCGCCCTCGGCGTAATCATGACCGCCGCCTCGGTGAAACTGGTGGGCGTCAGCGTCTCCGACCCGGTCACCCTGATCGGCCATATCCAGAGCCCGGTGTGGGTGGCCGTGGCGATGGCGCTGATCATCATCGCCACCTTGTCCACCAACACCGCGGCGAACATCGTCTCGCCCACCAACGACTTCCAGAACATCGCCCCCAAGCTGATCAACCGCACCACGGCGGTGGTGCTCACCGGCCTGGTGGGCCTGGCGTTGATGGCCCATGAGCTGCTGAAAAAGCTCGGGCTGATCATCTCCGACGTGAGCCTGGAAACCGTCTATTCCAACTGGTTGCTGGGTTACTCAAGCCTCTTGGGGCCGATCGCCGGGATCATGGTGGTGGACTATTTCATCATCAAGAAACAGCAACTGGACCTCGCCGGTTTGTATCGCGATGACGTGTACCCGGCGTGGAACTGGCATGGCTTCCTGGCGTTTGGCGTGCCGGTGGTGCTGACGTTGCTGTCCCTGGGCAGCGATGCGTTCAGCTGGTTCTACAGCTATGGCTGGTTCACCGGCTCGGCGCTCGGTGGCCTGTTGTATTACGCCCTCTGCATGAAACGCGGGGCTCGTGTGGTCGCGGTGAAAACACCGCTTTAATCGATGTGGAATGCAATCAAATGTGGGAGCGGGCTTGCTCGCGAATACGGTGTGCCAGTCGCCAGATGTGTTAGCTGAATCACCGCCTTCGCGAGCAAGCCCGCTCCCACATTTTTGATCGCAGTCCTCCAGTGAGAGTCTGGTCAAATTCATAAGAACTACTGCCTGAGGAGATCCCCATGAACGCTGCCATAGACGTTCTGCAATCCACCCATCAGCACATCAACCGCGATCGTCTGTGGCTGTCCCTGATGGAACTCGCCAAGCTCGGCGCCACCCCCAAGGGCGGCGTCTGCCGCCTGGCCCTGACCGACCTCGACCGCCAGGCCCGCGACCTGTTTGTGAAGTGGTGCGAGGAAGCGGGCTGTACCGTGACCATCGATGGCGTCGGTAATATCTTCGCCCGCCGGCCCGGGCGCAATCCCCAGTTGCCGCCGGTGATGACCGGCAGCCATATCGACACCCAGCCCACCGGCGGCAAGTTTGATGGCTGTTTTGGTGTGCTGGCGGGCGTTGAGGTATTGCGCACCCTCAATGACCTGAAGGTGGAAACCGAAGCGCCGCTGGAAGTGGTGGTGTGGACCAACGAAGAAGGCTCGCGCTTTCCTCCCTGCATGATGGGCTCCGGGGTGTTTGCCGAGAAATTCACCCTGGCCGACACGCTGGCCAAGACGGATGCCGATGGCGTGACCGTGGGCGATGCGCTGAATGCCATTGGGTATGCCGGATCACGCCCGGTGAGCGGGCACAAGGTGGGCGCATATTTCGAAGCACATATCGAGCAAGGTCCGATTCTTGAGGATGAAAAGAAAACCATCGGTGTGGTGCTGGGCGCCCTTGGCCAGAAATGGTTCGACCTGAAACTGCGGGGTGTCGAGGCGCATGCCGGGCCGACCCCGATGCACCTGCGCAAGGATGCCCTGGTCGGTGCCGCGGCCGTGGTGGCTGCAGTTAACGCGGCGGCGTTGGGTCATCAGCCTCACGCCTGCGGCACCGTCGGTTGCCTGCAAGCGTATCCGGGCTCACGCAACGTCATTCCTGGCGAAGTGCGCATGACCTTGGACTTCCGCCATCTGGAACCGGCGCGGTTGGATTCGATGATTGCCCAGGTGCGCAAAGTGATTGACGAAACCTGCGCCAAGCACGGCCTCACGTTCGAGATGACACCCACCGCTGACTTCCCGCCGCTGTACTTCGACCAAGGCTGCGTGGATGCCGTGCGTGATGCGGCCAATGGGTTGGGGTTGTCGAACATGGATATCGTGAGCGGGGCAGGGCATGACGCGATTTTCGTCGCGGAACTGGGGCCCGCGGGGATGATCTTTGTGCCGTGTGAAGGTGGCATCAGCCATAACGAAATCGAGAACGCGGCGCCGGATGATTTGGCGGCGGGGTGTGCGGTGTTGCTGAGGGCGATGGTGGCAGCTTCGGTGGCAATCGCCAGCGGCAAACTGGCGGCCTGAGTCGTCAGGCTTCACTCCTCTCAAATGTGGGAGCCGGGCTTGCCCGCGATAGCGGTGTTTCAGACACAGTTGCAGTGCCTGACACTCCGCTATCGCAGGCAAGCCAGCTCCCACATTTGATCCAGGGTGGGCTCGAGATTTGTATCAGGCGTCAGGCTTCCAACCGCCGCCCAGCGCCGTCACCAAGCCTACACTTGCCTGCAACTGCCGCGTTTGCACCGCTTGCAACGTGCGCTGCGCCTGCAACGCTGCGGTCTGCGCCGTCACCACATCCAGATAACTCAGAGCCCCCGCCAGATAACTGTTCATCCAGCGCTTTCTGCTGCAAATCCGGCAGTTGCCCCTAGTTATCTTCCACCTCGCGCACGGCGCGTAAAACCTGGCTGCGGTAGTGGGCCGAGGCCTCTTCAAATTCGGCCTTGGCTTGGCACTCAGGCGCCCGCCGTCGAAGATCGGCAGGTTTACCAAGGGCCCCAGAGCCCAGTGGGTACTGGTAACTGCAGATAATGGGTTAAATAGTATGAAGGTCACATCCGAGCAGCTTGTGTGAAAGTTCCCTTTTTCATTTTTCCGTTATCGGTGCTACCTGAAGGTGTTAGTTTTTTTGCAAGCACCTAACCGTTTTGCTAGCTATTTACTTTTGCAATGTTTTGATAGGGTTAAATGCATCGGAATAAATTTTTGGATTGAAGGAGGAGTAATGAAGCTAGGTGATATAGAAGATACGTTACTTCTTAAAGCATGGCATCGATACGATGAAACAATTCGAAGCCCGTCAAGGTTGCACACCATCTGGTGATTTAAATGAGTAGCTTGATGCGGCGCGGAATGGTGCTTGGGCTGATTTTTTGCTTTATCAGTGCTGCATTTGACGTGTATGTGGCTTTTGTTACCCAAATGATAAATCCCTTGGTAGTCATTTTTTACTGCTTCAGTTTTTCAGGAGCCTTTTTTCTAAGTTTTACGCTCTTGCGAAGTAACAAAAAACTTATCTTAAAACTGTGCGAAAACATATTGTTAGTTTTTTTAGTCAATGTTGCAGTTCTATTGAACTGGGGCGGCCTATTCTACGCACTCCGTTACCTGGAACCTGCCGTTGTCGGCGTGGCCTCAGTGGCATGCGGGCCGGCGCTAACGCTCATCCTCTCTGCTTTTGATAAAAACAGGGTTAAAACCGCGTTGGCGGATACATTGATTTCCTGGCTGGTACTGATTTCCGTGGGAATCATGTTGTTCAAGTCATTCATGGGTGACAGTGGTGTGTCTTCCACCACTACCGGGCAGCGAATGCTTGGCATCGTCAGCGTTCTGGTGTGCGCGTTGGGCACCGTGATGTATACGATCGTCTCGAAAAAGCTATTCGCTCGACAGTGGGTTGTTTATGAAATTCTGGCGGTCCGAAATGTGGTGATGATCATTGCCTGTGTCGTCTTGATTCCCGCGACGGGTGTCGGTTTTGCCTTGGGCCCTGAGCTGTTCTGGCCGATGCTGACGTTAGTGGTGATTGGCCATTTGCTGCCGATTTATCTGATTCAAAAAACCATTCATTATCTCAGTGCTATCCATGTATCGCTGTTACTGCTGACACTGCCGGTGTTTGTCCTGCTGCTTCAATATCTCGACACACGAGTGGAGTTTTCGGCAGCCAGTGTCACGGCGGTTGGCGTCATTATTTTTTTACTCTCTGGACGAGCAATCGCAAGTCTGTATCTCGAAAGGCGGGGATTGAGATGAGCAGAGTCGTGATAGTCGATGGTTTTTCATCCGGTAAGTTTGTCGCGAAAGCGTTGCGTGAGCGAGGCTGTACGTTGATCCATGTGGCGTCGTCCGCGACGCTCGATGATTATTACTACATGGGTTTCGATGCCTCGATTTATGAATGTCTGATCGTCAATAAGCAGTTGGAAGCGACGGTCGAACGCGTTGCGACGTTCGATCCCCAGTACATCATCGCTGGGGCTGAAACCGGTGTGTTGTTGTCTGATTGGCTCAACGAGCAGCTCAATCTTCCTTATCGCAACCAATTCAACCGAACTCAAGCGCGCAGGAACAAGTTTGAAATGATCCGTTGTGTCGCCGACGCTGGGCTGCCAGCCGCGCAACAGGCTATCGTTGAGTCATGGAATGCGGCCAAGGCCTGGATTCTGGGGCATGGCAGGTTTCCCGTGGTGCTGAAGCCTCTGGATAGTGCAGGCGCGGATGGGGTTTATATTTGCGATGATTTGCAAGATTGTGAGGTCGCCTTCGGAAAGGTTTTGGGAACGACCAATCGACTCAATATTAGGAACGCTCAGGTCCTGATCCAGGAATATTTGGTTGGTGTGGAATATGTTGTGAATATGGTCTCCCTGGGCGCGAGGCAGATGGTCACTGAAGTGGTGAGATACCGAAAGGAGCGGCTGGACAGCGGTAGCGTCATTTACGACATTGATGAACTGGTCAGCCCTGCCGAGCCTGAGTGTGAGCTGCTGGTCGACTACACCCGCAAGGTCGTCAGAAGCCTGGGCATTGAAAATGGCCCTAGCCACGCGGAGGTTATGCTGACCGAAAAAGGTCCCAGACTTGTGGAGATCGCAGCGCGCACCGACGGAATTCTTCGTCCTGAAGTATCCGAACAGACGACAGGACTGGGGCAGATTCGCGCCACGGTTATGTCCATCGTTGAGCCGGAACAATTTGAGCGCTTGCTTGACGCCCAGGTAGGTTATGAATTGTTGCTGCACAGCTATAACGTCTGCCTAATCAATCGTTCGCCGGGTTGTTTCACCAAAGAGCTGTTTTTAAGCGAGCTTCTGAAGCTCGAGTCCTATTTTTATTCGGTGTTCTACGTTGGCAGCGGGCAGCCGATTGGCATGACCAAAGACGTATTCAGCCAACCGGGTACCATTTATTTGGTGCATGCCGACAACGCGGTCATCAAGGCGGATTATTTGAAGCTTCGAGCACTCGAGGCTGTGGGAGCCTACTTGGCGCCCTGACGTCCGGATCAACAAAACTCCCGTATGTGATCCCGGTTGTAGGAAGCAACCTCACGCCCCAGGCAACCAGCCGCCGCCCAGCGCCGTCACCAAACCCACACTCGCCTGCAACTGCCGCGTCTGCACCGCCTGCAACGTGCGCTGCGCCTGCAACGCCGCCGTCTGCGCCGTCACCACATCCAGGTAACTCACAGCCCCCGCCTGGTAACTGTTCATCGCCAGTGCCTGTGTGTGTTCGGCGGCATTCGCGGCAGCCTGTTCATCCATCGCCTCCTGCTGCAAGTCGCGCAGTTGCCCAAGGTTGTCTTCCACCTCACGCACGGCTCTTAACACCTGGCTGCGATAGTGCGCCGAAGCCTCTTCAAACTCTGCCTTGGCCTGGCGCTCATTGGCGCTCAGCCGGCCGCCATCAAAGATCGGCAGATTCACCAGCGGCCCCAGCGCCCAATACCGATTGGCGGCGGAGAACAAGTTGCCCACACCTTGGGTCTGCCCGCCAATCAAGCCGGTCAAACTGAAATCCGGGTACCACGCCGCCTTGGCCACGCCGATATTCGCGTTGGCCGCAAACACCCGCCGTTCCGCCGCCGCAATATCCGGCCGACGTTGCAGCAACTGGCTCGGCAACTGCTGTGGAATTCCCGGCAAGGCGATCAATTGCTGGCTCGGCGGCAGCTGGAATTCACTGGCGGATACGCCCACCAATTCACCAATCGCATGCTCGGTGAGATTGCGTTGACCGCGCACATCGTCAAGCTGCGCCTGTGCTTCAGCCAGCTGATTCTGCGCCCGGGTCAGGTCGAGCTCCGAGGCGATCTGCCCCTCGTACCGGCTGCGGGTCAGTTTCAGCGCCTGGCCAAAATCATCCAGCGAACTGCTGAGAATCCGGCTCTGGGCATCCAGCCCGTTGAGCTGCACGTACAGCGTCGCCAACTGATGCTGCAGGCTCAGGCGCGCCACCGCCAAGTCATCCCCGGAGGCTTGGGCCTGTGCATCACCTGCAGCCACCTGGTTGCGGATTTTGCCCCACAGATCCAGATCGAAGCTCAGCGCAAACCCCGCCGTGTTGCTGTTGTACACCGAAGGCTGGGTATCACCCCGCAGTGGCCGATTGTCCGATTGCCGCTGGCGCAACGGTTGCGCGCTGGCGGTTATTTGCGGGAACAGCCCGGCATGCAGTTGGCTGGCATACGCCTGGGACGCATCGAAATGCGCCAACGCTGCGGCCAGGTCCGGGTTGGCCTTGAGCAGTTGTTCCTGCAGGTCGTTCAAGCGCTGGTCCTGGTAAAGCTGCCACCACTTCGGCGCCAGTTGGTCGGACGGTTGTGCGCTGTGCCACGGACCGTCGCTGGTCTGTTCGCGGTACTTGGCGGGCAGGTCGATGGTCGGCGCCTTGTAGGTGGGCGCCAGCGAGCAACCGTGCAGTGCCACCAATACCAGGGCCGCGAGGGGTTTAAGCCTTGGGCGCATGGGCACCTCCGGCATCGGCCATTTGCACGGCGTCGCCTTCGCGCAGTGCGTCGGGTGGGTTGTCGACTACGCGATCGGCGGGTTTCAGGCCCTGGTCAATCACCAGGCGCTCGCCGAGGTCGAGGCCGATGTGGATGTCTTGCAGATGCACGTGGTTCTTGGCGTCCAGTACCGCGACCTGGGTGCCTTCGGCCCGGAAGATCAGGGCGCTCGCCGGGATGCTCACGCCATGGGTATCCGCCGGAATCGCCAGGGTGGCTTCGGCGTAGTCGCCGGGCAGCAACTTGCCGTCCGGGTTGTCGGCCACGAACTGTGCGAGCAGGGTGCCGGAGCGGCGGTCGATGGCGGTGGAGTCGCCCATCAGCTTCGCGCTGAAGTGTTCGCCAGGGTGCTCGGGTACCGTCAGTTGGGCGGCCAGCCCGGGATGAATCACCGCGGCGTAGTTCTGCGGCACCGGCACGTAGAGGCGCAGTTGGTGGGTGTCGGCGATGTCGAACAGTTCCGGATCGCTGTCGCTGTCAGCCTTGATCAACTGGCCGATGTCGGTATTACGCGCGGTGATCACACCGGCGAATGGCGCGCGAATGGTCTTGTAGTCTTCCAGGGCCGAGAGCCGCGCATAGTCAGCCTCGGCGGCCTGGGCGTTGGCCTTGGCCGCCAGCGCGTTGGAGGTTTTTTCATCGGCCTCCTGGCGCGATACCGAATGGCTGTCCAGCAGGTTTTTCCAACGGGTGGCGGTGGTTTGCGCCAGGCGTGCATTGGCCTGTTCCTGCACCATGCGCGCGTGGGTTTGCGCCACTTGCTGGTCGAGGTCGGGGCTGTCGATTTCGGCGAGAATCTGCCCGGCCTTGACCTGGCTGCCGATGTCGACTTTCCAGTCTTTCAGGTAACCGCTGACCCGCGCATGAATCGGTGCCTTGCTCCAGGCTTCCAGATGCGCGGGCAGGCGCAGGGTGTCGCCGGCCGCGTTCTGTTTGGGCTGGAATACCAGCACCTGCGGCACGGCGGCGGTTTCGGTCCAGGCGGTGACGGATTTTTCATGCATCGTACGGGCGTGCAGGCCGTTGGCGACCAACAGGGCGGCCAGTGTCAGGCCGCCGACACCCATGAGCATCAGACGCTTGCGCGAGGGTTTGTGATCAGACGACATGTGAAGTTTCTCCAGCAGCAGCGCGAGTAGGGTGACGACCGTGGACCAGGCTGAAGACCACGGGTACAAACAGCAAAGTGGCAGTGGTGGCGAGGATCAGGCCGCCGATCACGGCACGTCCCAGCGGCGCGTTTTGTTCTTCGGACAAGGCCAGCGGCAACATGCCGATGATCATCGCCAGGGCGGTCATGCAGACCGGGCGGAAACGGGTGTAGCCGGCTTCCAGTGCAGCCTTGAGTGCATCGCCATGTTCGGCCAGGCGCTCTCGACAGAAGCTCACCACCAGGATCGAGTTGGCGGTGGCCACGCCCATACAGAGGATGGCCCCCGTGAGTGCCGGCACCGATAAAGAGGTGCCGCTGAGGAACAGCATCCACACGATCCCCGCCAGGGCTGCCGGCAGTGCGGTGATGATCACGAACGGGTCGGTCCAGGACTGGAAGTTGACCACGATCAGCAGGTAGATCAGCACCACCGCACCGAGCAGGCCGAAGCTCAAGCCGTTGAACGCTTCATGCAGCGCATCGATCTGCCCGTGCAGGCTGATGGTCGCGCCTTTGGGGCGCATCGGGGCCATGTCGTTCAGCACCTTTTGCACATCGCTGGCGACGCCGCCGAGGTCGCGGCCTTGCACGTTGGCGTACAGGTCCAGGGTCGGCTCGATGTTGTAGTGGGTCACCACCGCCGGACTTTGTACCCGCGAGATGGTCGCCACGCCGCCGAGGATCTGCGACTGACCATCGGCACCGGTTACCGGCAACGCTTCCAGGGACGGCAGGCTGTCGAGGCGGTATTGCGGGGTGGCTGCCACGATCGAATACGACACGCCGTTGGCCGGGTTGAGCCAGAACGTTGGTGCGGTTTGCGAGCTGCCGGCCAGGGACGCAACCATGCTGTTGGTTACGTCACGCTCGGTGATGCCCAGGCCGTTGGCACGCATGCGGTCCACGTTGACTTGCAGTGACGGGTAGCCGGTGGACTGCTGGATGCGCAGGTCGGCAATGCCCGGTATGTGTTTCAGGCGACGTTCCAGTTCGATGGCGTAGGCGCGGTTTTCTTCATCGCTGCGCCCGGAGATTTTCACGTCCAGCGGGGCCGGCGAACCGAAGTTGAGGATCTGGCTGCTGATGTCTGCCGGGAGGAATGCGAACTGGCTGCCGGGGAAGCTTTCGGGCAGCGCTTCACGCAGTTTTTTCACGTAGTCGGCGGTGGGCGCATGGTCCTTTTTCAGGGTGACCTGGATATCGCCGTCCTGTGGTCCGATGGTGCCACTGCTGCTGTAGGCCATGTCGATGCCGCTCAGCGGGATGCCGATGTTGTCGACGATGGTGTCCAGTTCGTCGGCCGGAACGATCTCGCGAATCCGCGCTTCGATCCGGTCAAAGGCCGCCGCGCTCTCTTCGATGCGTGTGCCCAGCGGCAAGCGCACGTGCAGGGCCATGGCCCCGGCGTCGGTGGCCGGGAAGAAGTCCTGGCCCAGGCTTGGCAGCAGCAGGAACGAGGCGAGGATGCACGCCAGGAAGCCGATGATGAAACGCTTGCGGGCGCCGAGGGCCAGGGTCAGCAGGCCGTGGTAAACGTCCCGCACGTTGGAGAAGTGACGCTCAAAACCCTGCTGGAAATTCAGCACCGATTGCAGCACCGCGTTGCGCTGCGGTTTGTGCTGGTCGCCCTCGTGATGGTTGATGAATTCATCTTCCGGGTGATGACCTTCACCTTGCTCCGGCACGTGCGGCTTGAGCAGGAACATCGCCAGGGTCGGCACCAGGGTCCGCGACAGAATGAACGAGCTGGCCATGGCGAAAATCACCGCCAATGCCATCGGGCGGAACAGGTAGCCGGCGATGCCTTGCAGCATGAACATCGGCACAAACACGATGCAGATACACAGCAGGGACACGAACGCCGGGCCGACGATTTGCTTGGCGCCGTCGAGGATCGCGTCCTTCACCGCCTTGCCTTGTTCCAGGTGCCAGTTGATGTTCTCGATGGTCACTGTGGCGTCGTCCACCAGGATCCCCACCGCCAACGCCAGCCCGCCGAGGGTCATGACGTTGAGAGTTTGCCCGGTGGCCGCCAGCAGGGCGATGGCCGACAGTACCGCGAGGGGAATCGACGCGGCGATGATGATGGTCGAGCGCCAGCTGCCGAGGAACAGCAGGATCATCGCACTGGTCAGCAAGGCGGCGATGATGCCTTCCTGGGCCACGCTGCCCACCGACTGTTTGACGAACACCGAGGCGTCGCCGAGCAGCGAGGTCTTCAGCGACGGCGGCAGGGTTTCATTGATGCGCGGCAGCATCTGGCGGATGCCGTCGATGATCGACAGGGTGGAGATGCTGCCGTTTTTCAGGGCCGGCATCAGCACCGCACGGTGGCCGTCGACGCGCACGATGTTGGTCTGCGGCGGCGAGCCGTCACGCACGTGGGCCACCTGGCCGATGGTGATGATCGCACCGTCGACTGTCTTGATCGGCAAGTCGTTGAGCTCATCAATCGCCTTCGGGCTGTTGTTGAGCAAAATCGTGTATTCGTTGGGGCCGAGTTTGGCGGTACCCACCGGGATAATCTGGTTCTGCAGGGCCAGGGCGTTGCCTACGTCCTGCGCCGAGAGACCTTTGGCGGCCAGCGCCTGCGGGTCGAGGTCGAGGGTGATCTGGCGTTGCTTGCCGCCCATTGGCGTGGGCATGGCCAGGCCGGGCAGGGCGCTCAGGGGCAAGCGGATGTTGTTCTGCACCAGGTCGCGGATCTTCGCTTCCGACAAGCTGGGGCTGGAGAACGCCATCTGCAGAATCGGCACCGTAGAGGCGCTGTAGTTGAGGATCAGCGGCGGCGTAATGCCCGGTGGCATCTGCTTGAGCACGGTTTGTGACACCGCTGTTACCTGAGCGTTGGCGGTGCGGATATCCACGCCGGGCTGGAAGAAAATCTTCACGATGCCCATGCCGGGTAACGACTGCGATTCAATGTGCTCGATGTCGTTGACGGTGGTACTCAGGGAGCGTTCGTAGGTGTAGATCACGCGACCGGCCATGGCGTCCGGAGACAGGCCGTTGTACTGCCAAACCACCGCAACGACGGGGATGCCAATATCGGGAAATACGTCAGTGGGGGTACGCAAGGCCGCCATGGGCCCGATGATGCAGATGAAAATTGCCAGCACGATAAACGTGTAGGGCTTGAGCAGTGCGGTCTTTACCAGCCCGAGCATGCCGTAACCTCCAAAGGAGTTGGATTGCAAACGCTCGCAGTCTTGACGGACCCACCTAACACGCACCTTTCAGCCAGGTGAAGGAAGATTTAGTTAACGGCTGAAGATCCTTTCATATGTATTCATTTGTTCAGCAATGGTGACAGTAACAAGCTGGATACCGATCGAACGGGAGCTGTTTCGCCTGTTCACTCTTTATCCATTTGGAGTTCTGCCATGTCTCTTAAACCCTTGTTGTTGATCCCGGCCTTGAGTGCGGTCCTGTTGTTGTCGGCGTGCGCCGGCCCGATGCCGAAGGCGGACCCGAGCGAAGCCTGGATCGGCTTGCAAGAGGAGGCACCCAACGACCTGATGGCCGAGCGGGTAGACGGTAAAAACATTAATGATGGCCGCTACTTTGAAGTGAAACCCGGCGCGCATCGCCTGGATGTCACCTTGTTTGAAGAAGAGGCGGGGGATGATAACCAGCAGGATTGTCGCGGGCATGTGACCTACAGCAACTTCAAGGCCGGCGAGCATTACACCCTGGTGGAATCCAGCCTGGGTACGACGGTGCGTGCCGAGTTGAAGGATAGCCACGGCAAGGAATTGGCGCAGACCGAAGACTTCAGTTGCATGCCTGGCTAAGGCGTCAGGCGTGGTGCCCGGCGGGTTTGTGCAGCTTGCCGGGTGCTGCGGGTTTCACGTGTGGGTGATGGTGCCGGCGGGTCACGCGCATCACGCCCCACAGCATGGCGGCGGCGACGGCCAGCCAGCCACAGATCAAAAGCAGAATCGTTGTTGTCAGGCTCATAAGTGCCTCCTTTCGCCCGGTGCCGGGCACACACTGTCTTCTCAATGGACAGTCTAGCTATCCGCAGGTTGCCTGCTATTGACCAATGGTCGTGTGCGTCCAACTTGTTTGCTCTATCGCCGGCCTTTTACTGCGCTGCAAGGCTATACCCGCGCCCCGGAGCGTCCTATGATCAGGGCCCACGTCGACCGTTGATCAAGTGAGTGAAGAAGTTGCGGTTTCCCTCTAACATTAAAACCTCCTGGTGGGTCGCCGCCTGTTTCATGGGGCTGGCGGCCTGTTCCTCGCATCCAAAACCCACGAGCATCCCGGGCCTGCCGGAGAGTGTCGAGCTCAAGGGCGTGCCGGCGTTTCGCGGTGAGACTTACCTCGGTGGCCCAGCCGCTCTGGCCAGCATGCTGTCTCAACAAGGCATTGTGATTACACCGGGGCTATTGGATAAGCCACTGCATTTGCCGGGCGCTGAAGCGGACCTTGAGCGCAACATGCAGGTGCTGGCCCGTGAATACGGGATGTTGGTGTACCCGCTGGAAGATCAGCTGCCGGCGCTGCTGGCACAGGTCGCGGCCGGGTACCCGGTGATGGCGCGTATCACCCAGGGCTCGACCTTCTGGGCCGGGCCGCGGTATGTCGTGGTGGTGGGTTACAACAAGCAGAAGAGCATGGTGCTGCTGCGTTCAGGCTTGGCGCGGCGCATGCCGATGGATTTCAGCGCGTTTGAGTCGGCGTGGAAAGACGGCGGCAAGTGGGCGGTACTGATTCAGCGGCCTACCCAGTTGCCTGCCAAGGTCGACGCCCAGCGCTGGCAGCAGGCCGCAAGTGCCACCGCGCAGGCGGGCCAGGAACAGGCGGCGGCCCAAGCAGTCAAGACACTGGCCAGTCAGGCCAAATAAAAAAACGGCGCTCAAGGGCGCCGTTTTTTATGTGTCTGTTTACGAATCAGCGGGACTCGGTGACCTGAACATTCGCCCGTGGGCGGTTCTTCAGGTTCTTGTCAGCCTTGTAGCGTAAGGCGACGTCTGGCACCGAGCCGCTCTTGCCGGTCTCGACCCAGCTGCGGATGCGCCCGGCATCGGCAAAGTGGGTGAATTTGCCAAAGGCGTCGAGGATCACCAGCGACACCGGGCGATTGCCCATGCTGGTCACCAGCACCAGGCAATGGCCGGCCTGGTTGGTAAAGCCGGTCTTGGTCAGCTTGATGTCCCAGTTGGCGCGGTTGATCAGGTGGTCAGTGTTGGAGAAACCCAGGGTGTAGTTGGGTTTGCGGAACGAGACGGTCTTTTCCTTGGTGGTGCTCAACTGGCTGAGCATCGGGTACTTGCGTGCGGCGGCCAGCAGCTTGCTCAGGTCGCGGGCGGTGGACACGTTATGGATCGACAGGCCGGTAGGTTCCACATAATGGGTACTGGTCATGCCCAGTGCCTTGGCCTTGGCGTTCATAGCTGCGATGAAGGCCGGGTAGCCGCCCGGGTAGTGGTGGGCCAGGCTGGCGGCGGCGCGGTTTTCCGAGGACATCAGGGCAATCAGCAACATCTCCTTGCGCGGCATCTCGCTGCCGATCTTGACCCGGGAGAACACGCCTTTCATCTCTGGCGTGTCCTTGATGTTGATGTCGATGTATTCATCCATGTTCTGCTTGGCTTCCAGCACGATCAGGCCGGTCATCAGTTTGCTCACCGAGGCGATCGGCACGATGACATCCGGGTTGCTGGCATAGATGACTTTGTTGGTCTGCAGGTCTACCACCATCGCACTGCCGGAGGCGATGTGCAGGGTGGACATGTCGCGGGGAGCGGTAGTGGTTTCGCTTGCGCTCGCGAAGGTGCCTGTCAATGCAAAAAATAGGCTGACAATGGAAAGATGAATTTTCACGCGGATGAACTCGCTAAAAAAAGTAGGGATATACCGTTCTGCACGGACTTTCTGATAAATGCCGTTACATTTTAGGAGTATGGATCAGAAACTGTCGAATGTTCTTCTGAAAACAGATGAAACCCCTTAAAAACAAAGAAAAAACTACTTTTTTTCGGCCAATAAAAAGCCCTGCGATAAGGCAGGGCTCTTTCAGAACGGCTGGTTATTAGACGTGCAGGGTTTCGGCGGCGTACAGGGTGTTTTCCAGCAGGCAGGCACGGGTCATCGGGCCGACACCACCGGGTACCGGGGTGATCCAGCCGGCACGGGGCAGGGCGGTTTCATACACCACATCGCCCACCAGCTTGCCATCGTCCTGGCGGTTGATGCCCACGTCGATGACGATGGCGCCCTCCTTGATCCACTCACCCTTGACCAGGCCCGGCTTGCCGGCGGCGACGACCACCAGGTCGGCGCGGCCAACGTGGCCGGCCAGGTCCTTGGTGAAGCGATGAGTCACGGTCACGGTGCAGCCGGCCAGCAGCAGTTCCATGGCCATCGGGCGACCGACGATGTTCGAGGCGCCGACGACGACGGCATCCAGGCCATACAGATCGACGCCGGTGCTTTCCAGCAGGGTCATGATGCCCTTCGGGGTGCACGGGCGCAGCAGCGGGATACGCTGGGCCAGGCGGCCGACGTTATAAGGGTGGAAACCGTCGACGTCCTTGTCCGGGCGGATGCGTTCGAGCAATTTCGACGCGTCCAGATGCTCGGGCAATGGCAGTTGCAGCAGGATGCCGTCGATGGCCGGATCGTCGTTCAGGCTGTCGATCAGGTCGGTGAGGGCCTGTTGGGTGGTGTCTTCAGCCAAGTCGTAGGCTTTGGAAATAAAGCCGACCTCTTCACAGTCTTTACGCTTGTGCGAGACATAAACCTGAGAGGCAGGATCGCTGCCGACCAGGATCACCGCGAGGCCCGGCGTGCGCAGGCCTTGTTGGCTGCGCTCGGCGACTCGTTTGGCGATCTGCTGGCGCAGGCTGGCGGCGATTGATTTGCCGTCGATAAGTTGTGCAGTCATTACGCGTGATTAACCATCGAGAGGGGGAAGAAAAGTGCGCGCATTCTCGCATGCCATGGCGTGAGGGCAAAGGCGCTTGGTCTGCAAATTCCCCTAACCCCTTAAATAAAATGAATTTTTTATAAAAAGGATTTGACGGGTTTCGGGTCCATCTATACTATTCGTCGCACTTGTCGGGCACAGCCTAGCACTGGTTAGTTTGTAATCCTCCAAGAGTACAGATTAATAAGGCGCCCGTAGCTCAGCTGGATAGAGCATCCGCCTTCTAAGCGGATGGTCGCAGGTTCGAGTCCTGCCGGGTGCGCCATTAGGCAGCTTTGGCACAAGTAGCGCAATATGGTGGGCGTAGCTCAGTTGGTAGAGCACGGGATTGTGACTCCCGTTGTCGAGGGTTCGATCCCCTTCGTCCACCCCATATTTAAAAAGGCGCCAGATTAATAGTCTGGCGCCTTTGCTTTAAAAGCTTCAAGCGCGGATGTGGTGGAATTGGTAGACACACTGGATTTAGGTTCCAGCGCCGCAAGGTGTAAGAGTTCGAGTCTCTTCATCCGCACCAAATAAAGTTTCGTGAAGGCCTGCGGGTCGGCACGAAGCTCAACAAATAGCCTTTTTGACGGGCTTTTTGGTCACGCAATATGGTGGGCGTAGCTCAGTTGGTAGAGCACGGGATTGTGACTCCCGTTGTCGAGGGTTCGATCCCCTTCGTCCACCCCATATTTCGAAAGGCGCCAGATTAATAGTCTGGCGCCTTTTTTGTTTCAGCGGTTTGAGTTTCAACGCAGTCGCAGGTGTTGGGCTGCAGGGCAGGGCGTTTCGTCGTATTTATGTTTCGCGATGATGCCGCACTGCTTGCCGGCCTTGTCCGCAGGGTCGGTTGTCAGGGAGATGATTGGCAACCGCTTCTATATATAGAAGGGTTGGCGCAGAGCCCTGGCATGATGGGATGTATTTGCCACCGGGGCGGGCTGCACTCGTGCATTCGCACCTATAAATTGCCTGCTGTTTTTTTACCCGTTTTCAGTAGGGTGACTTCTTGAGTTTGACCCACTAGAATGCATGCCCTTGATTCTGGGGTCGGAAACGGCCAGCTAACGTCTGTGCAACGAGGAATATCCATGCAAGTTTCTGTTGAAAATACTTCTGCTCTTGAGCGCCGCATGAGCATCACCGTGCCGGCCGAGCGCATCGAGACCCAGGTCAACAAGCGTCTGCAGCAGACTGCCCAAAAGGCCAAGATCGCTGGTTTCCGTCCAGGCAAAGTGCCAATGAGCGAAATCAAGCGCCGCTTCGGTGCTGATGCGCGTCAGGAAGCTGTAGGTGACGTGATCCAGGCTTCCTTCTACGAAGCCGTTGTCGAGCAAAAGCTGAACCCGGCTGGCTCGCCTTCCATCGAGCCCAAGTCCCTGGAAGCAGGCAAGGATCTGGAATACGTTGCAATCTTCGAAGTGTTCCCTGAATTCGAAGTTGCCGGTTTCGATTCGATCGCCATCGAGCGCCTGAGCGCTGATGTTGCTGACTCCGATCTGGACAACATGCTGGAAATCCTGCGCAAGCAGAACACTCGTTTTGAAGTGGCCGATCGCGCTGCCCAGAACGAAGACCAGCTGAACATCGATTTCGTTGGCAAGGTTGACGGCGAAGCATTCGCTGGCGGCTCCGCCAAGGGTACTCAGCTGGTGCTGGGTTCCAACCGCATGATTCCTGGTTTCGAAGACGGCCTGGTTGGCGCCAAAGCCGGCGAAGAGCGCGTTCTGAACCTGACTTTCCCGGCTGACTATCAGAACCTGGACCTGGCTGGCAAAACCGCCGAGTTCACCGTGACCGTCAACACCGTTTCCGAGCCCAAGCTGCCAGAACTGAACGAAGAGTTCTTCAACCAGTTCGGCATCAAGGAAACCGGCATCGAAGGTTTCCGCACCGAGGTTCGCAAGAACATGGAGCGTGAACTGCGCCAGGCCATCAAATCCAAGGTCAAGAACCAGGTGATGGACGGTCTGCTGGCTGCCAACCCGATCGAAGTGCCGAAGGCCCTGCTGTCCAACGAAGTTGATCGTCTGCGCGTGCAGGCTGTTCAGCAGTTCGGCGGCAACATCAAGCCTGACCAACTGCCGGCCGAACTGTTCGAAGAACAGGCCAAGCGCCGCGTTGTACTGGGTCTGATCGTGGCTGAAGTGGTCAAGCAATTCGACCTCAAGCCTGACGAAACCCGCGTTCGCGAAATGATCCAGGAAATGGCTTCGGCCTACCAGGAGCCTGAGGCTGTTGTGTCCTGGTACTACAAGAACGACCAGCAGCTGAACGAAGTGCGTTCGGTTGTGCTGGAAGAGCAAGTTGTGGATACTGTTCTGCAGAAGGCTAAGGTGACCGATAAAGCGGTCTCTTACGAAGAAGCAGTCAAGCCGGCTGAAGCAGCACAAGCCGACTGATCGCTCAACTCGTTTGAAAATACACCCATAAGCCAGCCTCGCGCTGGCTTATGCGTATTCAAGACATGACTATTTGGGAGTAACTGCAGAGCATGTTCCGTAATTCGTATATTCAGCAGAACTCTGATATC